>OIWS01000444.1_pt1 | contig 53825 bp, 40 predicted proteins | sample 1587611 | NCBI WGS metagenome assembly OIWS01 (sample SAMEA3888919, study PRJEB22519) | human gut metagenome | biome: human gut; feature: human-associated habitat; material: faeces | place: Denmark | collected 2010 | reverse complement strand
CAGGTGCGCTAACCGGACTGCGCTACACCCCGTCTATCAGTTTCTCAAAGACGACGCAAATGTAAAACTATTTTTTTGGATTTACAAACAAAAAAAGAGACTCTCCTCGTAGGAAAAACGCCAGCTGTCATGTAATCGGTCTTTTGCGTCATCTGTTGCGTTTCCCGATCGCAATCTCCCCCCCCCGGAACACCTACCCACTATTCGGAATCAAGCACTGATAGCAGGTTTATTGCTGCATCTGAGTGGTCAACAGGGGGTATTGCTGTAATACAGGACGAAAATCCTCCGAACGATGGGCCAGATAGGTATGAATGCCCAAACTGGAGGCGGTAGCTACATTGGCCTCGCCGTCATCGATCAATAAAGTTTCGCCAGGGATCATTCCTCCATCAGCGAGCATCTTGCAAAAGATATCCTGGTTGGGTTTGACCATTTTCATTTCGTGGGAGAGGAACACCCGATCGAAGTAATCATCGACGGTCAACCCCTGTTTGTTAAACACATGATGTTTCATCCACTCAAACATGATAGCATTCGTATTGCTAAGCATATAGACCCGATAGCCCTGCTGGCGCAAACGACGTAACATATCGAGTTTGTAGTCGGGAATGTCGATCAGAAAGCTGCACAACGCCTCATCCAGCTGATGTGGATCGATATGATGGCCCACTTCTTGATCGATCATGGCATGCCACTGTTCCGGTTCGATCGTTCCGCGTTCGAGTTGGGCAAAAAAGCCTCGTTGGGTATAGGGATCCACATAACGGTCAATCTGCGTAAAGCCCAGTTTGCGAAACGACTCCAAACAGCGTTGCAGATCGTAGTCGACCAGCACTCCGCCCATGTCAAAAACAATATTCCGAATATAAGTTGCCATAATCTATGCCTTTTGAATGATCAAAGATAAGCATTCGACGACGATTTGTTTGGAAATCACCCCGAAGTTTCTATCTTTGAGTGTTAGGAATCTACTCACATTAACCATGACACTCCCCAAAGGATTATATAACGTATACCGTTTCTATGCGGATGGATTTCGTAGCATGACCTTGGGTAAAACCCTATGGGCCATTATCTTGATCAAGATCTTCATCATGTTTGTCATCTTGAGGCTGATCTTTTTCCCCAATCCGTTCAGCCACATGGATAGCAATCGGGAAAAGGGCGAATATGTTCGCAGCAATTTTATTGAGATAAAGCCCTAAAGGAACTTCACGATCCATCCCAATTCAAAACCGGAAAATACTATTTTGATTACTCGCAAACGCAAATAACCCCAAATGCACATTAAAACAGTTTTGTTATGATACTATCAGCTACCGATTGGATGCATGTGGTCGATTGGTCGCGTGCGCAGTTCGCCATGACAGCCATCTATCACTGGCTGTTTGTGCCTTTGACCTTGGGTCTGGGCTTCATCTGCGCCATCATGGAGACCATCTACTACCGCACCGGCAACGAATTTTGGAAACGCACCGTCAAGTTTTGGATGCGGATCTTCGGAATCAACTTCGCAATCGGCGTCGCCACAGGCATCATCCTCGAATTCGAATTCGGCACCAACTGGTCCAACTATTCACACTTTGTCGGTGATATTTTTGGCGCCCCACTGGCCATTGAGGGTATTATGGCCTTCTTTATGGAGAGTACCTTCATCGCGATCATGTTTTTCGGATGGAACAAGGTGTCGAAAGGATTTCACTTGGCATCGACTTGGTTGACCGCTATTGGAGCCAATCTCTCCGCTCTATGGATTCTGGTGGCCAATGCCTGGATGCAATATCCGGTCGGCATGACCTTCAACATCGAAACAGCCCGCAACGAGATGACCTCATTCTGGGATGTACTGCTGTCGCCCGTGGCCCTGAACAAATTCTTCCACACGGTAACGTCAGGTTACGTTCTCGCAGCAATTGTTGTAGTGGGTATCAGTGCCTGGTATCTGCTACGCAAACGCGAGGAGCAGATGGCCATGAAGAGCATCAAAGTGGCCAGCATCTTCGGATTGGTCTGCTCATTGGCTCTCCTCTATTCAGGAGACGGTTCCGGAGTACAAATTGCCAAAACCCAACCAATGAAACTGGCCGCCATGGAGGCTCTTTACGATGGCAGCAAAGGAGCTGACCTGACCGTTATCGGAGTGTTGAAGCCCGAAGCCGAGCGTACGTCCAACGAGGATGCCTTCTATTTCAAAGTTGACATACCCAAGCTATTATCCATCATCGGTTTCCACGACAGTGAAGCCTATGTAGCGGGCATCAACGATCTGATTAACGGCAATGAACAGGAGGGTATCCTCTCCACCCAGGAGAAAATGGATCGGGGCAGGGTAGCCATTGCGGAACTGGAGTGTTACCACCAGGCACTCAAAGCGAACGACTCTGCAGAAATTGCACGCGTCAGCGCTCTATTTAACCCCGACACACCGCAGGGGAAAGCCTTTTTGGCGGACCACTTCAAATATTTCGGATACGGTTATCTGAGTTCACCGACCGATACTATTCCTAATGTACCTCTCGTATTTTACTCTTTCCGGGTGATGGTCGGACTGGGCTGCCTGTTCCTGCTGCTCTTTATTGTAGCGCTGGTGATGGTGTATCGGAATACGCTCACCAAACATCGCTGGATGCAACACGCCATGGTCTGGATGATCCCGTTGGCATATATTGCCTCTGTGTCGGGTTGGATTGTGGCTGAGATGGGACGTCAGCCGTGGACCATTCAAGATCTGCTGCCCACCGTGGCTGCCGTATCCCGGATCGACGCCTCGTCCGTCATGGTAACCTTCTTCATCTTTGTAGCTCTCTTTACCACCTTACTGATCGCTGAGCTGATGATCATGTTCAAGCAGATCAAACTGGGACCCAAAGATGAACCAACGCTCGTTGAGGATTCGACAAACAAAGCATAATCTGTCAAACCGGAAGAATAATCTATCACTATGGATACCTACGTATTTTTGCAACACTATTGGTGGTTTCTGATCAGTCTGCTGGGAGCATTGTTGGTTTTTCTACTCTTTGTGCAAGGCGGTCAAGGGCTGCTCTACACCATCGGCAAAACCGAAGAGGAACGCAATATGATTGTCAACTCTCTGGGCCGCAAATGGGAGTTCACTTTCACCACATTGGTTACATTCGGCGGCGCATTTTTCGCCTCATTTCCACTATTTTACAGCACCAGTTTTGGCGGCGCATTCTATGTATGGATGTTGATCCTGCTGGTATTTGTCATTCAAGCCGTTGCCTACGAATTTCGTCGCAAACCCAATAATTTTCTCGGAGAAAAGAGCTACAATGCTTTTTTGGTAATCAACGGTATTGCCGGCACCTTCTTGCTGGGAGCAGCGGTCGGGACCCTGTTTACCGGAGCGAACTTCACTGTAGATCGTATGAATCTGGGTAACATCTCCGGAGTGAATACCATCTCGCAATGGACTACACCTTGGCGCGGACTGGAGGCTCTGACCGATTATCGCAACTGGGCACTCGGACTCGCCGTACTGTTTCTCTCCCGCATTTTAGGACTGCAATACTTTTTGAACAACATCGACGACGAAACGATTGCCATGCGCTCCCGCAAACATTTGGTGTACAATGCGGGACCCTTCCTGATCTGCTTCCTGACCTTCCTGATCAGCTTGCTCGGGGCAAACGGTTGGGCAGTCGATCCGGCTACCGGAGTGATTTCGATCGAACCACTCAAATACCTGCACAACCTGCTTGACATGCCCGTAATTATGGTTTTGCTATTGCTCGGCATTGTCGCCGTATTGTGGGGGATGGGCACAGCCATCTTCAAAGGTTCTCGCCACAGCATCTGGTTCAGCGGCATCGGAACCGTCGTAACCGTACTCTCCCTGCTGTTATTGGCTGGATATAACAATACGGCTTACTATCCATCCTTAGCCGACATGCAGAGTTCACTGACCATTTACAACAGCTCATCAAGCCTGTTCACGCTTAAGGCAATGAGTATTGTTTCGCTACTGATTCCTTTTGTGGTAGCCTATATTTGGTATGCTTGGCGTGCCATGAACCGCAAACCGATCTCCCGTCAAGAGATCAAAAGCGAAGAGCACCTCTATTGATTCTTTATAAACCTACTTCCCCGATAAGACTTCCGGTCCTCTCAGTTCGGGGCCGGAAGTTTTTTTATTGAAATAGGGTAGGAGTGGAAACTATGTAGAAGAAAGCAAAAGGTAGCAAAGGGCTCCAACAGGTCCACACCACAAAAAAAGAAGAGACAATCAGAATAGATCCAAGAAGTCTTTCATGAAATAAGGGAACATAATAACTGTTCATACGGCTTCTTTCGTCGGCACAGTGACCACGAATCACGATTTCTGATTAAAAAGTGACCGATATTTTCACTTTGGCGTAAAATTAGCGGTACACTTTCCTCGACCGAAACCCCGAAACAGATGGTAAAAAAGATCTTCAAATATCTATTAAGAGGTTTTCTCTACCTCTTGATCGTGCTGATCTTGGTGCCGACGCTACTGTACATCCCTTTTGTACAAAATTTCATTCGGGACAAAGTCGAAAATTATGTCTCGACTCACACCGACATGAAGCTGTCAATCGGGTATATCCGGTTGGCTTTCCCATTAAATTTGGCTATCGATCGCGTGTTTATAGAGCAAGAAGCGGACACCTTACTCTATTGCAATCAATTGCGGCTCAACATTGCATTGTGGCCTTTAATTAATCAACAGGTTCATATCCGCAACTTTGCACTTGATCAAACGGTTGTTCACTATACGGATACCACCTCCAATTTAACGTTGCAAGCCCGTATCGGCACGCTAAGGTTACGTACCAATGGCATCGACTTGAAACAGCATGTAGCCGACCTCCGTACCGTTGAACTAACCGATGGCACCGTACATCTTTCGATCGGTCCCAGCACAACAGCTTCCTCGGACACCACCACCTCCTCCATGCTCTGGACCATTTTGGCCGAACAGCTCCGCCTCAGCAACATTCACTACAGCATGGAGACTGCACCTGACCCTACGTTTCTCGATGTGCGACTCTTATTGGGAACCGTTGACCATGCCAGCGTGGATTTAGGGAAACAGCAAGTTGAGGTAGCAGCAATCGAACTGCAACAAGGACAATACAGTTATTTAACCGATAGCTCCGATGCGACATCATCCACCTCTGCAGGTACGTCGCCAAACACAACAACCTCCTCAGATACCTCATCAACAAAAGCACTAAATGCTCCACACGCAACCCGTTCAGCGGGAGATTCAACCGAACTCGCAGAGACCAACCATACCAATGACACCGTGACGCCTCCCTGGACCATTGAGGTGAATCACATCGCATTGCAAGGGAATGCAGCAACCTACGGACAAAAGGGCACGACACCACAAGCCGGTTTCGATCCGGCATACATCGCCTTGACGGATCTTAATTTGCAAATGGATTCACTGTATAACCGTGGTAGCACCATACGCGGTCGGGTGAATCTACTCTCCCTGATCGAACGCAGCGGTATCCATATCGCACACCTCAGCGGCAGATTCGGTATGGATAGCAGCGCTATCTATTTGCAAAACTTTGATCTCCAAACACCTGAATCTGCCATCCAAGTCGATTTGCAAGCCGGTGCCACTGCCTTACAAATGGATCCAGCAAGTCCGATTAGCTTAACCCTGCATGCCCAGATCACCCCCAACGAGATATTGCCATGGTTTGCCATCAATTCGCCGTCATTACGCCATACGTTTGCCGGCAAGACCATAGTTTTTAATGATCAGACATCCGGCACATTAGGAGAGCTGATCTCAGAAACGGGCTTAAACATTCCGTATCACTGCCATTTTACCGTGACCAGCCGACTCAGATCGATCACCAATATTGAGGCCCTGAGTGGCCACATAGATCTGAAAGGGGTACTTAGTAATGCCGATTTTCTCACCCGACTTTTCCAGTCGGATGGCACTACACCCCAAAGACTGGCTATCCCCAAGCACATTGGGCTACGCGGAGCGATCGACCTGCATCAAGGGACCTACGCTCCCCGCATTGCAGTGGCTGTCGATTCGGGAACCTTACGGCTCAACGGCCGACTGAATTCCAAATCTGAACAATATAAGCTATCTCTCATCGCGCAAGACTTCCCGATCAAAGATTTTCTACCGCAGGATTCCTTAGGCCGCCTGACCCTCAACCTGCATGCGCAAGGGAAGGGCTTTGACCCATTTTCCGTAAAGACAACGACTGACTTTGGACTCGATATAGACCGTTTCGACTATCGAGGGTTTACCTACCACGGTCTGGGAGTTCAACTATCCCTTCAAAATCAACTTCTCAACGGGCTATTGGACAGCCATAATGAGGTATTGCAATTGGCTTTGCAACTGAATGGCAAATTGACCAAAACACATCAAACTCTATCGGTTCAAGGCAAGATCGACAGTTGTTATCTGGATCGGATGCACTTGGTCAAGGAACCGATTGGAGGAACGCTTTGCCTGAATCTATCCGCTTCAGCTGATGCTGACAGCACTTACGCCGCCATGCTTCAAGTAGACAGCATCACCCTTTGGAATGGCTGGGAAAAGAATTCTATTCGTCCGCTCAATTTAAGTTTTACTACATCACCTATTCATACTCGTGTCGGCCTAAAGTCTGGAGATCTAACGCTCAACTTCGACTCACCGACTGGTGTCGACTCTTTAGGAAAACGCTTTTCGCGTGGAGCATCCTCAATGGCTACCATGCTACGCAGCGAAAACTTCTACATGGATAGCATCAGTCAACAGTTACCATCCTTTTTGCTACGAGTTCAAGCTGGAGATCAGAATATCCTGAACAATTTTCTCAAACTCAAAGGAATCGAATTCAAAAATCTTGATCTGGACGCATCTTTGCAGGATTCCTTGCCATTCAAAGTAAATATGGTAATTAATCAACTGGATGCCGGAAAGATACAACTCGATACATTAACATTTGGTTTACGACAGAAGCAACAGCGCCTTAACTATCTGTTGCGGGTGGCCAACCATCCGGGTAATCTCGATAGTTTGGGCATGATTGCCCTATATGGTCACATCGAAGGTAATGAAGCTATTTTGAATTGTCTGCAAGAGGGCCGTACGGGTCGAATCGGATTTCATTTCGGGTTAAAAAGCACGATGGAGGACAGCACATTGACCATTCGCATGTTCCCTGAGAAGCCGATTTTCGGTGCCGAACCGTGGCAGGTTAACCCCAATAATTACATCGCCTACCATTGGGGGCACGATCTGCATGCAGACTTCAGACTTACACACAATACACAACATGTATCGCTGAGTACGGACAATCGGACCGAATCCGGTCCACTCACATTGGACATTCAGGGTATCGACATCGGCAAGACTTTGGCACTGTTCCTGCCATCTACCTCATTGGAAGGAATCCTCTCCACCAGGATCACCTTGCAGGAACAAAATTTCAGTGACCACGCTTTGGATATAAATGGTTCGCTTACCCTATCCAATCTGATTTATGAGAATTCACGTATCGGTACCGTCGATTTGGGTTTTGACTATTCCATGCAGCAGGGAATCAGTCAACAATTTCAAACCGATTTGACCCTTGACAGCACACGTATATTGGCCGCCAAAGGAGGTATCGTGGGTTCGGTTGAAAACAGACCTTTCGAAGCCAAAATCGACCTGCCTGGATTGCCTCTGAAACTGATCAATAGCTTCATGCCGGCCGATGTTGCCCGACTTGATGGCTCCTTGAAGGGAGGAATGGACTTTACCGGAGACAAACAACATCTTGTTCTAAACGGCAATTTGTTATTTGACCAGACGACCGTTCACGTCGGCATGATCGGGACAACATTCTCGCTCTCTCCAACCCCGATTCTCATCGACAATAACAGCGCACACTTTAACAATTTTCAGCTCCTGGCCCCGAACAAACAACCGCTGAACATCAACGGGAGCGTAACGCTGCAAGATTTGACCAACATTGTCACCGATTTAACGCTAACAGCCTCTGACTTCCAATTGGTCAACGTAGCCAAAAGTCGTCGTACAATGGTCTATGGGCAGGCCTACATGGACCTGAATACACGGGTCAAAGGTCCGTTGGACAATCTGTATATCCGAGGATCTGTCGGTTTGTTGGGAGGGACCGATGTCAGCTACATCATGCAAGATGCCCCATTAGACGTAAAACAACAGAATCAGAATATCGTTACGTTCGTCTCTTTCAAAGACACCACCGCCCAAACGACAACCGATACCGTTCAACCGATGCGCGTGAATGGGATGGACATTCTGATGAACGTCAATGTCAACAATCAGGTCAAATTGGGCGTCGATCTGTCGGACGATGGCGAAAATCGGGTTCAGCTGCAAGGAGGAGGAGCCCTGACCTACACGTTAAATCCTTTGGGAGATAGCCGTTTTTCCGGAAAATACATTGTTTCCGGCGGGTTTGTCCGTTACAAACCGCCAGTAATTTCCGAAAAGAAATTTGACATCGTGTCAGGTAGTTATGTCGAATGGACCGGAGATATGATGGATCCTGCATTCAACCTAACCGCCATTGACAAGATACGGACCAATGTAACGACCGATGGCAGCGGGACCAGTCAGGCCGTTACGTTCAACGTCAGCATCAACATTCGCAACACACTCTCCGACATGGCGGTCACCTTTGATCTTTCGGCCCCGGAGAATCTGACGATGCAGAATCAGTTGGCCTCCCTAACTGCGGAGCAGCGTTCGAGCCAAGCCATGAGTCTGCTGATATACAACACCTACACCGGTCCTGGCACAACGGCCAAAGTCAATTCGTCGAACCCATTGAATACGTTGATTGCCAAAGAGCTGAACCAATGGGCTCAAAACAGTCTAAAAGGGGTTGACCTGAGTTTCGGTATCAACAGTTACGATGAGACGGCCAACGGAGGGAAGCAGTACACCGACTACTCCTACACCATGTCCAAAAGTCTGTTCAACAATCGGGTTCGTGCAGTGATTGGCGGGAAATTCAGTACTGATTCCGATCCAACCGAAAACCTCAAAGAAAATCTGATCGACGACATTTCGTTAGAATACATGCTGACCAAGCGTGACAACATTTTTATTAAATTGTTCCGGCATACGGACTATGAAAGTATTCTGGAGGGAGAGGTGATTGAGACCGGGGTCGGCTTTGTGATCCGTAAAAAATTACTGAAACTCTCAGACCTGTTCCGATTTATGAAGAACAAGGCTGACAATCAACCCTCGACTGAGAATCGAGACTCCGTCTTGAAAGGCTCTCTTGAGGCAGATTCGCTGACCAGATTGGAAGAGGGTAGTGCGGAATTGGACATACAGACATCCGATGAGACGGTCACGCAAACCGGTACCTATGAAAATAGTTCGGCATTAAAACCGGAAGAGCAAGCTACAATTAAAACGGAGCCTACATCGACTGGCGATCCCACTCGGAAGTCTTCTGACAACAACCCGCAACCACAAAGATCCGTTTCAAACAGTCCACACACAGAGGGATCCTCCTCTAATCGCAATACATCCACCGTTCAATCCTCCGAACCTCTGCCGCAATGAAGACCCTAAAACGACATACCACCCACAAGAGCCTGGTGTTTGGACTCTGTGTCTTTGGATTGTGGCTTGTCGGCTGTTCCACAACACGTCGTCTGGCATCCGATGAGGTGCTCTACACCGGTGTTAAAAAGATCACGATCGACACCGATACAAGTGGTACGCTGTCCGGCAGTGTCGAATCGGCCGTCAAGGACCCTCTATCCGTCAAGCCCAACAATCCGCTATACAGCCCCTATGTTCGGACGCCATTCCCGATTGGACTATGGGCCTACAACTACCTCTACACCGACAAAGAGAAAGGGTTCAAACATTGGCTCTATAACCGATTGGCAAAGAGTCCGGTATTGATTTCCAAAGTGCAACCCGACCTGCGGACCAAATTGATCAACGACATTTTGGAAAACTATGGGTACTTTAATTCTACCACCCGTTACGAGTTGCATCCACGACGCAATCCCCAGAAAGCCAAAATAAGCTATCACGTTCAGGTTGGAGCCCCTTGGTTTTACGACAGCATTGCTTATCCGCAGCTAACCGGCAAGATCGGTCAGGCCTTCAATACGTTACAGCACTCCTCTTTGATCCGGCTTGGTGCACAGTACAATCTCGACACCCTCACGGCTGAACGTCAACGGCTCTGCGATACACTGCGTAACGCTGGATACTACTTTTTCCGGCCAGAGTATATCACTTATCAGGCTGACACCACAGAACGTCCCCGTCGGGTACAGCTACGCATGCAGGTTGTGCCGAACGCCCCGCAGATTACCTTGCGTCCATACCACACCGGAGCCATTACAATCAACCTGCACAACATCCACCCCGGGCAATCGGACACGTTGCATCTGTCTCGCTACAACTTGATCTATCAGGACAAACTCAAGATACGCCCCAGAGTACTGTCCAATGCCATATCGCTCGACAGCGGCAAACTGATTACCCTCCACGATGTAAACCAGAGCATCACCAACCTGAATAAGCTGGGAATTTTTCGCTCGGTCAATCTCAACGTCACCTCTCCCGACTCCATGCGTGGTCGTGACTCTCTCGACGTACGCATCAATGCGACCTTTGACTATCCGATCGAGGCTGAAATCGAAACCAACGTCACCTCCAAATCGAACAGTCTGTTGGGACCGGGCCTTTCGTTAAAGCTCAGCCATAACAACCTGTTTAAGGGTGGGGAAGTGCTTGCTTTGCGACTGAATGGCTCCTACGAGTGGCAAACCGGCAATCAAAATTCGGGAGGACAAAGCTCACTGCTCAATTCGTATGAATTTGGGCTGGACGCTTCGTTGAATTTCTCACGGCTGTTGTTTCCGGGCCTTGCCAAACGCATCACCCAATATCCGACCAGCTCCCGCATTCAACTCGGCGTAAACCTGTTGAACCGCCCCAAATACTTCAACATGATCTCCTTTAGCAGTTCACTCGGGTACGATTGGCAAAGCTCTCTACATAGCTATCATTCTGTCTCATTCCTCAAGTTAACCTATAACCGACTGCTCCACACCACTGCCGAATTCGATTCCACCATGTACGAGAATCCGGCCATTGCCCTGAGTTTTCGCAATCAGTTCATTCCCGCCTTCTCCTACACCTACACGTTCGATAAGACCTATGCACGCAACCGCCTCTACTGGGAAAGTTCACTCACCTCAGCCGGTAATCTGCTGTATGGGACCATGCGTATTTTCAACAGCCAATCACCGAAAAAAATCTTCGGCAATCAATTTGCACAATTTATAAAGGCTACCAGTGAGATCCGTTTCTATCAGCGTCTCGGTTCTTCGGATAGCTGGCTTGCATACCGTTTTATGGTAGGAGCTGTCCATCCCTATTGCAACTCCGAGGTGGTACCCTACAGCGAACAATTCTATATCGGAGGAGCAAATAGTATTCGGGCCTTTACGATCCGCTCTTTGGGACCGGGCAGTTACCGACCGCCATCCGATAACAAAAACGGCTACCTGGATCAAACCGGAACCTTTAAAATGGAGGCCAATGTCGAATTTCGGTTTAAAATGATCGGCCGCCTCCACGGAGCCATTTTCCTGGATGCCGGAAACATCTGGTTACTGAAACAGGATCCGAATCGTCCCGGTGCGGAACTGACCTGGCGCGGATTGGGTCGTGATATCGCTCTGGGAACAGGATTCGGCTTGCGATATGATATCAGCTATCTGGTGTTACGTGCCGATTTAGGTATCGGCATCCATGCACCGTATGCCACGTCACGACACGGATACTACAACATACCGACTTTTCGGGATGGCCTCGGTTTACATATTGCAATCGGATATCCATTCTGATCCTACACACAGCGAAGACTTGCATGAATAGTCGCCCAGCTTACGATCGTAAACAGATAGGCGTTGCCACAAATTTATTATATTTGCTTTAGGGTATATCTTCTATTTTATCATGAAAACAAAACTCTCTATCCCAATATGGTGTTGTCTTTTCCTACTTATTTTGGTGGGAAATATTGGTCAAGCTCAAGAATTAGAAGGAAAATTTCGGATTCGTTGGCGTTTAAATAACATTCCGGACAGTGTCCGGGGAGTTATGTATCTATTTAATCCAACAATGACTGCTAGTAAAGTGATGGCAGATTTTCCCTTGCAAAACGGAGAGATGATATACGAAGACACCATTTCACAACCAAAACATTTAAAGTTTTTCGGTTGGGTAAAAGGGTTTCCCAATTGGACCCTCGATTTGTGGGTAGATCGAGGAGGCTGGATCGATATTCAGGGAAAAGACAAATGGCTTCATCAATGGACGATCACTACGAATATTCCCCAACAAAAAGAGGCCTTGGCGTATGCGGCCTGTATCGCAGACGAGACGGACGAATGCTTGCGGATGGATGAAAAGACCCAAGTGCACGACAGTCTGTTTGCGGACCGCTGGGATAAACTCAATTACCGGATCGTGAGAAAGACCTTCGAATATATGAAAACGGCGCCGGTCACGGAGGTATGGATCGACCAGTTTTTGGGAAAGGCCTGGTGTACAACCGGGAGTCCAGATTCATTGCGTAGTTTTCGTCCCGTTTTCCAGCAGTTGTATGCACGCATGCCGGTCAAATGGCAGGAAACGGAGAAAGGGAAACTCATTGAGTCCTATGCTTTCCCGGCTCCAACAGTAGAAGAAGGCGACGAAATGGTTGATGGCTTACTATATGACACCGAAGGAGAATCCCATCATTTATCAGAATTGAAAGGCCGATACATCTTGTTAGATTTCTGGAGTATCTACTGCGGTCCTTGCCGCATGTCTGAACCAGAAATAGAAGAGATTGTCCATCTATATGGCGATAAATTAGCCTTGGTGGGAATATCCAATGATGAAAAAAGCTCCTGGAGTAAATTCTTGAATGAACACGAAATGCCAGGTTATCAATGGAATGAACTGAAATATGGAGGAAGAAGTTTGGCTTCGCGTTACAAAGTCGGAGGAATCCCGTATTTCGTATTGATCTCGCCGGAAGGTAAACTCCTAAAGATGTGGAAAGGTTATCGAAAAGGTATAATTAAGTCCAATTTAGAAAAGTTTATAGCCATAGAATAAAGCAATAACACACTTTCCATTCCCCAATTACCACCTTAACCGGGTACTTACCATACCATTATGGGGGCATTTTCCTTTGGTGTCTACCTCACTCTTTGATGCAGAACAAAACTTTTTTACGTCTGTTTAATTCATAAACTATTTCATCGTGTACAGAGTGAACTGAGACAGAGCAAATCATCGGCATGTGAAATATCATCAGGCCCGACAAAAGTAACAGGATTAACTTTAAGGAGCTATATTATTCATGCCTCATAAAACAAATATCTTGGCAAAGCCAAAATGATGAAATTGTATTCTGTACGCTCCAACCAAATCGTGCATCCCCACACCATATACAGAAGCATAAAGACCTTTTCAATCGATTCATGTCACCGGAATGGGCAACGAATATCTGCTTACTCATCAAAATCGGCTTTATGGCACATATTGATAAATTTGGAATGTTACTATATATCTATCTGAAAATCTGATAGTTTACATTAAGTCTCTTAAATTCATCCATAATCATGCGAGTTTACGTATTTTTGCAGCGAATACGATAATTTAATCTGACACCGATGATCAAACTGATAATATTCGATCTGGACGGAACGCTGCTCAATACGTTGGAAGATTTGGCGATCAGCACCAATCATGCCTTGGCACAAAACAACTATCCGCAACACGAGCTCTCGGAATACCGTTATTTTGTAGGGAATGGCATCACCAAACTGACAGAACGTGCACTGCCCGAAGATCAACGCTCTGAGGAAACGATTCTAAAAGTTCGTCAGGATTTTGTCAACTACTATTCGGAACACAACATGGATCGCACCAAACCCTATCCTGGGATTCCGGAGTTGATCGACCAGTTGAAGAAACGCCACATCTGCATGGCGGTGGCCTCCAACAAATATCAGGCTGCAACAGCCAAATTGGTGGCACACTATTTTGACGAGGGAACCTTTGCAACCGTCTATGGTCAGCGTGACAATGTGCCTACCAAACCTGATCCAACGGTCGTATACAACATCTTGGCTGAAACCGGATACACACGCGACGAAACGCTGTATGTAGGGGACAGCAGTGTTGATATGCGCACTGCGGCCAACAGCGGATTACGGTCAGTCGCTGTAACATGGGGATTCCGTCCTCGCAAAGAGTTGGAGGAGAATGGAGCCGTGTATATTATTGACCAACCTGAGCAGTTGTTGGACATTGTGGAGATTTTGAATCGATAGCCAAGATTTATTTCGCCAGAATGTTTCGATATTCCGCAAAGGAGCTTATCTTTGCAAGGCTACAAGTAGGGGCTGACCGGTTTTGACAGCAGGTAGAGTCTGATTGTAAGCATGCCGAGCGTTGTGTGGAGGCTCGTAAAAGTGAACGCTCAAACTACAAATGGCAATAATAGCTACGCACTCGCTGCCTAGTTTTACCGAGTAAAACTGCTTAATCCCGCGGTCCAAGGAGGCTGAGGGACGAGTACCTCGCCGAAGACTTTGCCCAATAGTCCAGAGGCATACGAGGTATCATCAGAATTGGGATAGCGTCCGGACGCTTGTAACGGATTGCGAAATTTTACAAGCTGGGGTCATAATTAGGTCGCCTTCGGCCAGGTTGTGACAGGAGGATCAATCGAAGGATAAGCATGTAGAAAGCTTTTGGGTTCCTTGTTTGGACGAGGGTTCGAATCCCTCCAGCTCCACAGGTTTCAGATGGACATTAATTATCAGTTAATTATACTGATAATTAATGTCCATCTGTTTTATATAAATGTCCATTTTTGTCCAGCCAGTTTACGAGGCTTCAGCACACCCGTTCAGGACCTCGTCTTTCTGACCTCTAAAGTTCTGCGCAAAACGGGTTCCACAGTCTCTCATAGACTATCACTCTGCATTTTGCAGTGCATTTAACACCCAAATCTAACGGTGTCAATACGCACCCAGGGACATATCAACCCAATTTTATTTTTCGTATAACATTGCGTATATTTGTTAGTTGTACAATGGATTATGCGGTCAATGCAGTACAGGCAGCATCCATACAACAAAAACTAACCTATTACTTGAACCATTCATGAAACTCTCTTCATTTATCCAATCCGTTTTAGGGGTTGCGATCTGTTCTGTCCTATTGTTATCACCGGCCTATGCCCAATCTCCGGCAGTGTTATACGATTTGCGTTGCGAGAATTTGGTCGATCCGTTAAGCATCGATACCGACACACCTCGGCTCAGTTGGAAAACAAACTATACAGACAAAGGAAATCACCAATTCGCCTATCAAATTCTTGCAGCAACTGACCCTAATCTCCTTACAGAAGAGAGTGCCGATCTTTGGAATTCCGGCAAAACAAAATCGTCCAAATCCGTACTCGTTGACTATCGAGGAAAGTTGAATTCAGACGACTATTTGGTCTATTGGTGTGTACGAGTATGGGATCGCAACGGAAAACCCTCCGCATGGAGCCAACCCGCCCGTTTCGGCATTGGAATTTCACCGGAAGAATGGGCTGAAGAGGATTATATCGGTTTTCCGGTCGGAGCCGGGAATCCGCAATCCCCAATTTTACGGACGACGGTCGATATAACTAAGCCTGGAAAAACAGCACTGCTTTATGTCAACTCCTTGGGATACCACGAAATTTATATCAATGGCCAAAGAGTCGGTCAAGAGGTTCTTTCAACAGCGGTATCCGAAATGGATAAACGAACTTTGTATCGTACTTACGACATCACTTCATATTTGACTGCAGGTCCCAATGATCTGGTCATTTGGTTAGGGCAGGGGTGGTTCCGCCCGACAATTCGCTGGGGATTTTATGATGGTCCCCTGATCAAGGTCCTGTGCAAAACACATCAAGATGGTAAATGGGGGAACGTTGCTCTCAATAACGATTCGTGGCAAGCGGCCGAAAGCGGGTATTCGAGTCTCGGGAAATGGACGCCGAATCGCTTTGGAGGTGAACAGATCGAAGCAGCAGCCGTACCCCAAAGCATGCAGAAAAAGGATCTGGATCTGTTGACCTGGCACCCTGCAGCGAGAATTCAGGCTCCGGCATTGCAGGTCTCGGCACAGATGACCGAGGGCAATGTCATTGTTGACACCCTGAGGCCAACCAACGTGATCGAGATTGCTGACAGCGTCTGGGTTGTAGATATGGGCAAAGCGTATACCGGCTGGTTCGAATACAAACTGCCGAAATTGTCGCCTGGACAGCTGGTTACCATGCGTTATGCAGACCATTTCCATCACGGCACAACCATACGCGAACAAATGCAATTCGACACCTTGATCGCTTCAGGTAACGAGGGCGATCGTTTTATCAATAAATTCAACTATCACGGTTTTCAATATGTCGAGATCAAAGGTTTGAATACCAAACCAGAACTGCACGATATCACCGGTTACCGAATTCAAACCGGGTTCCCGCAAACCTCCTCTTTCGAATGCTCAGATCCGGACATGAATGCCATTCATGATATGATCCAGTATACGTTGCTCAACCTGAGTTTGGGTGGCTATTTGGTAGATTGTCCGCAATTGGAACGTCTGGGATATGGCGGAGACGGGAACGCCTCTACGGAAACGGCACAAACGATGTTCAACTTGGCTCCGCTCTATGCGAACTGGATGCGAGCCTGGGCCGATGCCATTCAAGAGGATGGCGGCATGCCTCACACCGCGCCGGAACCATACAGTGCCGGAGGAGGACCATACTGGTGCGGATTTATTATCACAGCCTCTTGGCGGACCTATGTCAATTACGCAGATGCACGACTAATTTCGGAGTATTATCCAGTCATGCAAAAGTGGTTGGGCTATGTAGAGCACCATATGGTTGACGGACTGCTTCAGCCTTGGCCTGTAACGGAATATCGAAACTGGTATCTGGGGGATTGGGCCTGCCCCAAATGGATCAACCAAACCGACACCACCTCAGTCACCTTGGTCAACAACTGTTTTGTTGCAGTCTGCTACGAGACGATGGCGAAAATTGCCACCGTTTTGGGGAAGAGCGAGGATGCTAAGCGTTACACCCGTCAAGCCGCCGATCTTCGGGCTGCCATCCAAAAGACTTTCTACTCCGATTCGACCGGTCGCTATGGCACAGGATCTCAAATTGATATGATATACCCGATGCTTGCCGGCGTAACCCCTGAGGCATTGACAAAGTCGACAATGGAGCAGCTGTTTACCATAACCCAAAGGCAGTACGACGGGCACATTGCATGTGGCTTGGTGGGCATTCCTGTGATGACAGAGTGGGCCGTCACCAATCACCAACCCGACTTTATCTACGGCATGCTCAAGAAACGGGATTATCCGAGCTATCTCTATATGATTGATAATGGAGCATCGACGACTTGGGAGCACTGGCACGGAGAACGAAGCCGAATGCACAACTGTTACAACGGTATCGGATCGTGGTTCTACCAGGCCGTAGGGGGAATTCGTACTGAGGAGAGCACTCCAGGATATCGCTGTGTTTGCATCGAACCGCAGATTCCGCAAGGGATCACCTGGGCCAAAACCACAAAGGATACGCCCTACGGAGCGGTTACCGTCAACTGGACACTTCAGGATAAAACCTTAACGATGGAAGTAACCATTCCATCCGGAAGCGAAGGCCGGGTCATTATTCCCAACACAAACAAACATTTCACACTGGACGGCAAGCAATACAAAAACTGCTCGGGAGAGGTGATGATTGGCAGTGGCCAATACACGGTCACCTATTCGCTTCCTTAACCGGTTAAAGTGTCACAGCATCTGCACGATTAGTTTACCCCCCAATTGTTGGAACAGATCGAATAATGTGAAATCATACGTAAAACAAGATATAACTTATAAACCCCATGTCCGATGACGCTCCCTAATGGGCTCGCACAGACTGGCCGATCTTACGCATAAAAAAATACAGACTCCGCATGGAGTCTGTATTTTTTATTAAAGGACTTATCGATTACTTTTTGATCGATCCGGTGAAGTGAGCATCAACATTCATGATGCTGGCTACTGTGATCGCTAACGGCAAATCGAAGTTGCCTGCCATATCGACTGTTGCATCAGTAACATTGACTACACAAGGTACGGTAAGCTGCTGTCCTGCCAAGGGTACGGTAATATTACCCAAATCCAGAGTACCAGCGAATTTGCAGCCGGTGTCGGTCAGTTCGATTGGACAATCCGGAATCTGGACGTCACCCAGATCAACTACTGAACCCAACACCGACAATTGAAAGTTCTGAATAAATACCGTTACACTTTTAGCAGCAGTACCTTTTTGCAGTACGATATCATACGGTACGTCAGTAGCCAGTTCACTACCATTCATGGACACATTCAACAAACCAGCATAGGTATTATAGATGGAACCCTTAGCTGATACGGTATAGGTAGTTGAGGCGTTTTTATCCTCCGAGGTAACCACATAAGTCATACCCTGACCGTCATACGAACCATTCGTGGTATAGTTTGCGCCCTGCGAAACGACAATGGTCGGAACCAGTTTGGACATCGCTTCAGCGTCAGCCCAAGGGTAGACCACAAACGAATATGCCGTACCCGACAACTCAGGCTGACTTTTTACAATCTGATTTGCTTCAACCGACGTGTCAAAGGTAAAACTTTCGATCTTTGCATCGCCGTTCAATTTGGTGTTCTTGCTGCAAGAGGAGAGCGTAACCAGCCCCATCATCGCAACAGCCATACATGTGAGTGTTTTCATAAATTTAAATTATTTTAATAAAACATCAGTTATACAACGGGACCCTTATCTGGAAAGTTACACAGGACATCCCGATCATGCCCCGTTTTGGGCAACAACTACGCCTTATTGGGTGCTTCAACGCGTTATTGGTCATTGCATTACCCGATGACACATTTTTTGTAAAAAAATTGAAGGAATCGCAGAAACGGCACAGACTTCGGACGGGAGTAAAATATCAACACTTGATCAACAAACAGGAAGGACTCTGCCAGCTATTTTGTATCTTTGTATGTTAATTGTACGTACTATGGAAGCCAATGCAGTCATCGACCTTAGAAACGTTTCGATCTATCATCCGCGAGACTCGTTTCGTGAAGCCAGTTTTCGCAAACGTAAAGATCGTTGTGACCTGATTCTTTCGGATGTCAACCTCACGGTCTGTCCAGGTGAGCTAATATATCTAATTGGACGAGTCGGCTCGGGAAAGAGCTCCCTGCTCAAAACGTTATATGCCGAATTACCTCTGGTCGAAGGGGAGGGCTGGGTAGCCGGCTTCGATTTGACTAAAATCCGACGCAAAGACGTACCCTATCTGCGTCGTCGCATGGGCATTGTTTTTCAGGACTATCAGCTGCTGACCGATCGGGATGTATTCCACAACCTCCAATTCGTTCTGAAAGCAACAGGGTGGAAAAACGACATGGAGATCAAAAATCAAATTGCAGAGGTGCTGCATGAAGTTGGGCTCGTCAACAAAGAGTACAAAATGCCGTTCCAGCTTTCAGGAGGCGAACAGCAGCGACTGGCCATTGCCCGAGCCTTGTTGAACAATCCGAAGGTGATTTTAGCGGATGAACCTACCGGTAACCTTGATCCGGCTGCTGCAGATGGAATTATGCAGCTGTTTCGATCCATTGCCGACAATGGTTGTGCAGTAATTATGGCCACGCACAACCTTAGCAACATTCAACAATATCCCTCTCGGACCATCCGTTTTAATCAGGGTAGAATCGAAGAGATCGATATCGTATCGATCCTGGGTTGCTAATATCCCTCCGATCGTCGTTGCAATAGGACAAAACGGTTGGATTTACGGGGATTTTTTCCTATCTTTGAATGTTTAAATCGGCCCGCTTTAATTCCTTCGGGCCTCGACAAGAGATCAAGAGAGAAGAGATGATAACAGAAAAAGAGAAGCAGATTGAAGAAGAGTACTCGGCGTCCAGTATCCAGGTATTGGAGGGCCTCGAGGCGGTGCGCAAACGTCCTGCCATGTACATCGGAGACATTGGCATTAAAGGTCTGCACCACTTGGTATACGAGGTTGTGGACAACTCGATCGATGAGGCATTGGCCGGATATTGTTCGAATATCGAAGTCTATATCAACGAAGATAACTCCATTACCGTAGAGGATGACGGACGAGGCATTCCGACCGACATGCACGAAAAGGAGGGTAAGTCGGCATTGGAGGTCGTTTTAACCGTACTGCACGCCGGCGGTAAATTCAACAAGGACAGTTACAAAGTTTCTGGTGGTCTGCATGGTGTAGGTGTATCCTGCGTCAATGCGCTTTCCACATTGTTAATTGCCGAGGTACACCGTCAGGGTAAAATCCACATCCAAAAGTTCAGCAAGGGTACACCATTGGGCCCTATGGAGATCACGGGTGATACCGACACCCACGGAACGATCATCACGTTCAAACCCGACGACTCGATCTTCACCACCACCGAATACAATTACGACATTTTAGCGTCACGTCTGCGCGAATTGGCCTACCTGAATAAGGGGGTACGGTTAAACCTGACTGACAAACGCGAAAAGGATGAGCAGGGCAATTACCGTCATGACGAATTCTATTCGGAGGATGGTCTGAAAGGCTTTGTGAAGTTCCTGGACGAGAGTCGCGAACCGCTGATTGAGAACATTATTTATATCGATACGGAGCGTGATGGGGTGCCTGTTGAGGTGGCGATGCAATACAACACCAGCTTCACCGAGAATGTACACTCCTATGTAAATAACATCAACACCATCGAAGGTGGTACACATTTGACCGGATTCCGTCGGGCGTTAACCCGCACGTTGAAAAAGTATGCCGAAGATTCGGGCATGCTGGCCAAAGTGAAGTTTGAGATCAACGGAGATGATTTCCGCGAAGGCTTGACCGCTGTCATTTCGGTCAAGGTTCAGGAGCCCCAATTCGAAGGACAGACCAAAACCAAATTGGGTAACAGCGAAGTTGCCGGTGCGGTTGATCAGGCTATTACAACAGCGTTGACACACTACCTTGAGGAGAACCCCAAAGATGCCCGTGCCATTGTCAATAAGGTACTTTTGGCAGCCACAGCACGCCATGCAGCCCGCAAAGCCCGTGAAATGGTACAGCGCAAAACCGTTCTTTCCGGATCGGGTCTTCCGGGCAAATTGGCCGACTGCTCATCTCGGGATCGCGACAAAACCGAAATTTTCTTCGTCGAGGGAGACTCTGCAGGCGGAACCGCTAAACAGGGTAGGGACCGTACCTTCCAGGCCATCATGCCGCTGCGAGGTAAGATTCTGAATGTCGAGAAGGCAATGAAGCACCGCGTTTGGGAGAACGAGGAGATCAGCAACATGTTCAAGGCGTTAGGCATTGTTCCCTCGGGAGACGGCAACTCGGATGACGAGCAGGATGTAAGCCTCGAAAAATTGCGTTATGGCAAGGTGATCATCATGACCGATGCCGATGTCGATGGTAGCCACATTGCAACCTTGATGTTGACCTTTTTCTTCCGTCACATGACCAGTTTGATCCAAAATGGCCACGTATATATCGCTACACCACCGCTCTATTTGGTGAAGAAGGGTAAAAACAGCCGTTACTGCTGGACAGAAGAGGAGCGGGAGGCCACTTTGGCCGAGTTCGGAGCTAAAGGTGCTCACGTGCAACGGTACAAAGGTTTGGGTGAGATGAACGCACACCAATTGTGGGAAACCACCATGTCTCCGAAGAGTCGTATTTTGAGACAGGTTACCATTGAAAGTGCCGCTGAAGCCGATCGCATCTTCTCGATGTTGATGGGTGATGATGTTCCGCCACGTCGTGAATTCATCGAGCGCAACGCCAAATATGCCAATATTGATATCTAACCGACAGTCTCGTTTTTATTCGGAGTGCCTATTGATATCGCCTTCGAGTAAATAAAACGACTATCATCATTCGCTAACTCCTACACTCCGCCCAAATCAGCATCTTGACTTGGGCGGAGTTTTTTTTATACAGAGCTAACGATGGGCTACGATTGGAATCAGTAAAGCACCAGAGAGAAGAGTAGGGAAAACAAATAAAATAGACCGCACATGGGAAATAGGAAAGTTTCAATACCTCGTGCTGAGTCTAAAATATCTCATTCGACAAAGCGCTCTCTGCCACACAATCCAGCACATCGCCGCAACAGCACACGCTGAGGCAGCAAAGAATAGCCACAAAAAGATAACGGGATAGTTTTACAATCCCGTTATCTTTTTAATCTCGTTGAGTTTATTAAGTGCCTCCAGGGGAGTCAGTGAATTGATGTCCAACCCTTTGATCTCATCCCGAATCTGCTTGAGAACCGGATCATCCAGCTGAAACATACTTAACTGCATGCCGCCACCACCATATTGGGCCACTGTTGGAACTTTTCGAGTCGTATCCCGCATACTCCCTCGATGCGCAGATTCCATATCCGCCAAAATTTGTTCGGCTCGATCGGTCACCTGTTTGGGCATACCGGCCATTTTCGCCACATGAATACCGAACGAGTGCTCCGTACCGCCTCGTACCAATTTACGCAAGAAGATCACCTTACGGTTAATCTCTTTGACCGACACGTTATAGTTTTTCACACGTTCGTACGACTCCTCCATCTCATTGAGTTCATGATAGTGGGTCGCAAAGAGTGTTTTGGCCCGAGCCGTTGGATGTTGGTGAATATATTCGACCATTGCCCATGCGATCGATATACCGTCATATGTACTGGTACCGCGACCAATTTCATCAAGCAAGACCAAACTTCGATTGGATATGTTGTTTAAAATGCTGGCCGATTCCAACATCTCGACCATAAAGGTCGATTCGCCTTGTGAAATATTATCCGAGGCCCCCACACGCGAGAAAATCTTGTCCACCAATCCGATTTTGGCAGATTTGGCCGGCACAAAACAGCCGATCTGCGCCATCAACACAATCAGGGCCGTTTGTCGCAAAATTGCCGATTTACCAGACATGTTGGGTCCGGTAATGATCATGATCTGCTGCGTGGAGTCATCCAGATAGACATCATTCGGAATATACTCTTCTCCAACCTTCAATAGGGTCTCTATCACGGGGTGACGTCCCTCCTTGATATCGATCACCTGCGATTCGTTTACTTCCGGACGACAATAATGATGGTTGACCGCTTGGTTCGCAAACGACAACAGACAATCGACACGCGCAACCAACGACGCATCTTTTTGGATAGGGGAGACATATCGTGTCAACTCTGCCAACAGCTGGGCATACATCTCCTGCTCGATCGCCAAAATACGACTTTCGGCTCCTAAGATCTTCTCTTCATACTCTTTGAGCTCTGCCGTAATGTATCTTTCGGCTCCGGTCAGCGTCTGTTTACGGATCCAATCGGCAGGCACCTTATCTTTGTGCGTATTGCGTACCTCGATATAGTAACCGAAAACGTTGTTGAAACCGATTTTCAACGAAGGGATACCGGTAGCCTCACTCTCGCGCTGTTGAATGTTGGTCAAAATATTCTTGGCATTCGTTGAGAGGTTACGCAAATCATCCAACTCAATATTGACCCCCGAGGCAATAACTCCACCTTTTTGAATCTGATTGGAAGGGTCAGGATAGATCTCTCGCTCGATCTTATCCCGCACGGCCAAACAGAGATCCAACTGATCGCCCAACTCTGTCAGAGCCGGATCACCCGAAGCCTTCATGGCCTGTTGCAACTTCTCGATCGCATAGAGTGCATTCTTGAGTTGCACCACTTCGCGCGGCGAGACACGTCCAACAGAAACCCGGGAGATTACACGCTCCAGATCGCCGATCAGTGCCAATGATTCATAAAGAGAGTCCCGCAATTCGGTCTGACTCACGAACAACGACACTAAATCCAAACGGACATTGATCTCTGCCAGATCCTTAACAGGCAAAGAGATCCACCTTCGCAACATACGTCCACCCATCGGCGTAGCGGTCTGATCCAACACCTCGGCCAGTGAGCAACCCTCCTGGCCACTGTTCGACGCAAACAGCTCCAAGTTACGAATCGAGAACTTATCAATCCAGACAAATTTGTCCTCATCGATACGGGAGATTGATGCAATATGTTTGGTATGGCAATGTTCCGTATATTCCAGATAGTAGAGGATTGCTCCAGCCGCAATAATGGCGCTGGGCATATTGTCAATGCCGTATCCCTTGAGCGAAGTGACCTGGAACTGGTTTAACAATTTTTCGCGGGCGCCATTTTCGGAGAACATCCAATCGTCCACCCGATAGGTATAATACTTTGTACCGAAAGATTCCGAGAACTCCTCTTCATAGCCCTTGGGGTAGATCACCTCCTTGGGTGCTAAATTGGACAGTAACTTGTCGATATAACTGTTCTTACCCTCTGCAGCATAAAATTCGCCCGTCGAAGCATCGAGAAAAGCGACACCCGTTGACCGTTTCCCAAAATAGACCGCAGCCAGAAAGGTGTTTTCCTTATTGACCAGCACATTATCGCTGTACGAAACGCCGGGCGTTACCAGTTCGATAACGCCCCGTTTGACGATCTTTTTAGCGGTTTTGGGATCTTCAAGCTGTTCACACACCGCTACACGCTCTCCGGCACGTACCAGTTTTGGCAAATAGGTATCGATTGCATGATAGGGAAAACCGGCCAGTTCAACATACGAGGCTGCACCATTGGCCCGTCGAGTCAGCGTAATGCCCAAAATTTTGGAGGCCTTGATCGCATCCTCACCGAACGTTTCATAAAAATCCCCGACCCGAAACAACAGAATAGCATCGGCATGAACCGCCTTAAAGCCATAATACTGTTTCATCAATGGGGTTTCGACATATTTCTGTTTGGGTGCATCAGTGGCACTCTTGGAATCTTTCATAACAGTCGCAAAGGTGTAATAAGCTATCAAAGGTAGCTATTTTTCGTCGAAAAACCGTTCGTCGAAATTGATAAAATAGAGCTTCTCCGTGGCCCGAGTGATGGCCGTATAGAGCCATTGCAACAGATCACGTGTCATCTCCTCCTCACCGAAGAGCATCTTGTCCACAAACACACATTTCCACTGTCCACCCTGAGCCTTGTGACAGGTAACGGCATAGGCAAATTTGACCTGCATCGCATTGAAATAGGGGTTCTCGCGCACCTCTTTATATCGTTTGGCTTTAGAAGTGATATCGGCGTAATCCTCGGCCACATTATAAAACAGTTGTGAGCTCTGTTCGCGCGTCAAGGAAGGGGAGTCACTCGAAAGCGTATCCAACAAAATTTTACCCTCTAACTCCAACTCGTCATAATCCGGGAATCGCAACAGCGCATCCGCAAACCGAAAGCCGTAAAAATCATGAAAATGACGAATTCGAACCAGTTGTGCCGTATCTCCGTTGGCAATAAAATCGACTTTACAATCTTTTTCATGTTCTGTGTAGTAGTAGTTATTTTTCACTACCATCAGCATGTCACCGGAGCCGATCTCCTCTTCGGCATAAAGCACATTGCGCCGCACCCCTTCATTGAAACGATTGGCCCGCTTGTTCGACCGGGTAATGATCAACGTCTCCTCCATGCCGTACCGATCGTAAGCATCCTGGATACACTCCAAGATCTCACCGCCTTCGATCTGTTCGACATCCTCGAAAGAGAGGTCAAACATCGGAATATCGATAATATCGGCCGCCAACATGCACCGTACCAGCGTGGCATTGAACAGGATTCCCGAGCTGTCTTGCTGGCGCATCACCTCATCCAACTGCACGTAGAGCACATCTCCATAGGCTCGCATCTTCTCCGGATCGAGCGCCGGGCTGCACTCCAAGCCGACGGGTGGCAACTGAGCGCTATCTCCGACAAAGATCAACCGGCACCGACTTCCCTGACGTACATAACTGACCAAATCATCGAGCAGATTCCCCGATCCGAATGCCGACGCATCGAGCGAATAGTTGGCCAACATCGACGCCTCGTCCACAATAAAAACCGCATCCTTTTCGCGATTGTAATCCAAAGAGAATTGAGCCTCAGCTGTCGCCAAGGACTTTTGCCGGTAGATCTTTTTGTGGATGGTGTACGCCGAATGGCCGGAATAACGACTGACCACTTTGGCTGCCCGACCGGTCGGAGCGAGCAGAATTGTTTTGATTTTGATTGCTTCCAGCGTCTTGACCAGAGCCGAGATCAATGAAGTTTTACCGGTACCGGCATAACCATTAAGAATAAAGATTCGATGATAATCGGAATCGGTCAAAAAATCGGCAAAGGCCTCGATGGCATTTTTTTGACCCGCAGTTGGCTCGAAGGCAAAATTTCGATAAATTTGAGACGCTAAATGTTCCGAGAGCATATTGCAAGGAGAAGATTAACCGCTTTACACAACAGTACAAACTTACGAAAACCACGGCAAAAAGCCTCGCCAGACGATGTCCTTGACTCAACAAAATATTATCCCCGAACAGGCTGCGACCTTAAATCTGTCCATACAGGTTTCCCAAACCGCTTTGCAATACGGTATTCTGTCAGACACCCGCATAGAACGGGCCGGCATGCGCAACTTTAACCGTGACAAATCGATCGAGGAGAATCTGGCAATAACATTCGAGGCGCTTCCGGAATTGCACCTTACTTATCAAAAGGTATGCATCATTCTGGCAACTGAAAAGATATGTCTTGTTCCCGATGAATTGGCCCAGGGGGATGCTCAAGCCTATATGCGAGCCAACGGAATCCAGATTGAAGAGTCAGAACAACTGCTCCATTCGTCGTCGAATAACATTACCGCCCTCATGGCTACACCAGCGTTTCTTGTACAGAAGGCACAGGTCCTGTACGGAGATCACATACTCTGGCTGCACCCGTTACAAATCGCCATAGCCAAAGCGTCGCAAGGGGCCACGATCGAAGTCAATTTCTGTGATGACTGGGCCAACATCACCATCAAAGACGATCGTCTGCACTATGCCGAGGTGTTACCGTGTGCAGAGATTACCGATCTGCTATTCTATTTACAACAGCTGCATCAGCAATTTAATCTACGTGATTTTGATCTTCTGTTGACCGGTGAAGGTGCAGCCGAGGCCCGCAAGGAGCTCAAAGGGTACTACAAGCCCCGCTTGGATAGCGACTTAAAGAGACACATCGCCAAATCCCTGCGCAACGACGAAATCAACTTTAACAACTTAATCTATTGTTTCGATGCGAATCGTTAGTGGACGTTATAAAGGACGAATCATTCAACCGCCCAAAAATCTGCGTGCACGGCCGACCACAGATTTTGCCAAAGAGAATCTGTTCAACGTCATCACCAGCTACTGGGACTTAGATGGGGTAGAGGTACTGGATCTGTTTTCAGGCACAGGGTCGATCAGCTATGAATTCGCCTCCCGAGGAGCCGGCAATGTTATTGCTGTCGAAATTAACGCCGTCCACTACAACTACATCCGGAGCATGGCACAAAAATTTGGGTTCACCCAACTCCATCCGGTCAAAGCTAACGCCTTTCTTTACTTAAAAAGTTGCACCAAACAGTTCGATATTATCTTTGCCGATGCTCCGTACGACATCGAAGGAAGTGAAACGCTCCCGGAACTGATCCGTGAACGCAAATTACTCAAACCGGGAGGGTGGTTTATTTTTGAGCACTCCAAAAATTTGGATGTAAGCCATTTGCCCGATTTCAAAGAGAAACGAACCTACGGAAGTGTCAATTTTTCGATCTTCGAGCGGCCCGAACTGGAGCAAAAAAATGAGTAAAAACGTAGATTTTTCGCCGGAACTCTTTGGAGAATTAAAAAAAACACCTATCTTTGCATCGCAATTGAGAAACAAAGTTGCTCAGTACTTAAAAACGGTGTGGTAGTTCAGCTGGTTAGAATGCCTGCCTGTCACGCAGGAGGTCGCGGGTTCGAGTCCCGTCCATACCGCAAAGCCTCAGAATTAAGCTTTTAGCTAAGTTCTGAGGTTTTTTTTGCATATAGGCGTTTGGTGCCTGGCCATTCCACCTGGATAACTACTGCAAACCTTTGACCGCAGACCAAACAACCTGCTCTAACCAACTTCCATTCAATCTGCCGATTATTGCTTTGCAAGCGTTCTTTTGCCCCCAACCTTTTCTTGTGCCTCATCCCGACCTGTTGCAGTTTGTAAAGCTACTTTTGAAACATCATACCACAGTGTCAATCACAGTCCTGAGATGAAAACAAATAAAAATACTGTCCAGGCACACACGGGAACAAATAATTTGGCTCTTTGACACAAGTGTCCCACAGAGTCTGTATCTTCGCGTTCAAACATAACAGCACAATTCAACAGATTGCTACCGATGACAGAGTGTAATTATCGTTTGCTGTTGTGAAAATGCATTGTACTCTGAAACACACCTCAACCCTCAATATGAAAAATTTGGCTTGCATCAAGGTGATAGCATATCTTTTTATCGGATTATGCCTCTCATGTACGACTACTACAACAGATCGCAACAACTCTCCAGCAGGCAGCCTACCGGTGCCCGATTACGCCCAACCCGAAATGTGGTATCGATCTCCGGAGAGTCTCGCCAATAAAGCTGTCGATGTATTCTACATTACACCGACATGCATCTGGGATTGGGAGGACCAATCCGGCCAAACCATGCACTATATGGATGTCACCAATACCGCACAACGGGCACGAGTTGATCAATCTAACGCTTTGGCGTATGCATTGTTTGAAAAAAGCTGCAATTTCTATTCGCCCTATTATCGGCAAATTACCATGAACTCGTGGTTCGAATCCGAAGAGGAGATCAATAAACGTTATGCCATAGCTCACGAGGATGTGGTTCAGGCATTTCAATATTATTGGGAACATTACAACAATGGCCGACCTTTTATTTTGGCCGGCCATAGCCAAGGAGCAAAAGCGGTAATCGAGTTATTGAAGCACACCATAACGCCGGAGCAATACCAGCATATGGTGGCAGCCTATGCATTTGGCTTTTCGGTCGGAGAGGATGAGCTGAACCAATACACTCAACTCAAACCCGCTGCCAACGCAGATGATATCGGGGTACTGATTCTGTTCAACAGCGTATCGCAAGAGAGTGCCTGCTCTCCGCTTTTTGCCGACAATGTGGTTTGTATCAATCCGGTCAATTGGACTGTAGATGGCACCTATGCTCCTGCATCGGAGAATCCGGGATCGGTATTTTTCTCGACCAATGGACAATCTGATACACTATTTCATGCGGTTGGGGTGGGAATGACCTCCGATCGACACACCTTGTTAATCGACGGGCTATCGGATGACGACTACTATATTCCATCCATTGCACGTCTGTTTCCCAAAGGCAACTATCATGTCCAGGAGTTAAATCTCTATTTTCTCAGCGTACAACAAAACATTGCCAATCGCATCGATCACTACCGCCAACATAATTAATATTGGCTATATTCTCGAGACATAAACTGCTCCAAGCTATCAGACTAATCTGACATTTAATAAACCATATCCCAGAACAGGTCTAACGCACAACTCGACAACTGGTATTCAGGAGGAAAAGGTGAGGCAAACAGAATCATCGTCAGTTACGCTTTAGCCAATTACGCACAAAGTCCAACCGTTAATTTTCCCCATAAACAACCTGAAATACCCCACGGGCATAGTACTCCTGGAAGAGGAAGACTTGCAAGTTACCCACAAATTGATTTATCATTCAGTCTCAAGAGAAGTTGAGCAAAAACCTGAGATTACATTTCGATCGTAATACCCAATGTCGGCAGAATCGTACTACCCAAATCATGGGCAATGTGCTGCATCTTGTAATAACCCGGACGATCGGGATCCAGCACATACTGGCCATCGGCTCCGATTTCGGGCATCAGGATCTCCTGACCAGCTACTTTATTGTTGTACAGGTTCTGAATATCAATATAGAATCCGAGCCGCCACTTCTTAAAATACCACACTTTATCAATACGAAGATCCATCTGATGATAAACCGGGGTTTTCATCGTATTGTACCGGCTGTTATCGGGATAGGGACGACGACGAGCATCCCAGGCTGAGGTGAGCGCCGACAAGGTCTCATCGTAAGGAGTATAGGGCACACCGCCAGACAAATACCATTTCACACCGGCCGTCCAGTTGGCACCAAACTTATGGATGGCGGATATATTCAAAATATGCCCCACATTCCAGCTTGACGAAAGATAATGGGAGGTGGGTTTTAGTTGATCATCCATCTGATTCACCTGAGACACAAAATAGGTGTATGAGACGTTAACCACCGTATTGTACAGATCCAGGTTTCGATACGAGATTTCACCTCCATAGGCACGTCCTTTCCCAACGGAGCGGGCTGGAACATTGCCCACAATAAAATCGGCAAAATCTCCCGTAGATACCGGTAACGAATCCAATAAAGATATCGGTAACTGCGAATATTGTTTATAAAAATACTCGAATTTCACATCCGAACGTGGAGTGGGAGAGAAGTTAATACCGGCCACATACTGATTGACCGCTATATACCGCAAACCATCGCGTTGTTTATAGCCCGGAACCACATTCCCGTCGTAACCCATCGTGGTATAGCTCGGCTCCTGATAGTAACGGGCCACCGATGCACTGACCCTCCATTTAGAGGCAAATTGATAGAACAGGCTCAGTCGCGGAGAGAACTGTTCGAAGGGATTTGAGGTATGTTTCGAATAGGTCATACCATCCATTCTAAAACCTGCCGACACCGCCAACTTTTCATCAAAGAAGTTGCGACTCAACATAGCGAACAGCTCATAGCGTCCGATGGTAAACTGACTTTCGGAGAAATCATCCACCTCCTGATTTTGCACGTAAACCTTACTGAAAGATTCGTCATGGTAGGTTCCGACACCGCCGCCGATTCCAGCATGCAACCGAAACCCTTTCAAATCCCAAAGACTGATCGATGCACGCGCCCGATAATTTCCTTCCCGGCTATCCATATCCAAGACGCGGGGCAAAGACTCGTCGTTGTCCCGATACTTATAGATCTCGTTTTTAAGATAATCGCGACTGGCCGTAATTTGCAGCCTTCCTCCGGAAAACGTATGGTTATATCCTGCACCGAACACATAACTGGTCTGATTACTTTCGGGCATATACCCCAAAATGTATTTTCGATCCTCGGCCGGATCTTTCAGACCGAGATTCAGTCGGTTCTTATCGAAGGAGCCCAACCCAATCAAAAAGATCTCATCTCGATCCGACAATTTCGATGTTATCTTGAATTGATAGTCGTTGTATGTAGGTAGGAAGGGTAATTTCAGCACTTTGAACAGCATTTGCAGATAGCTGCGACGAAACGATCCGATTAATGTAGTTTTTCCGTTGGAGGACAACGGGGTATCGAAATTGATTCCCACATCGGAGGCGCCCAAGATCAGTTTACCGTGAAAACGATCTGCGTTACCCGTTCTCATCTGCATGTCCAAAACTGAACTTAAGCCGCTCGGCAGATCTGCGGGAAAGGCTCCTGTATAAAAGTTGACAGACTGCAACAACGCCGGATTGATCAGCGAAGCGTATCCTCCAGAGGCTCCCTGCACGGCAAAGTGGTTCAACACCGGAATTTCGATTCCATCCAAATAGAAACGGTTTTCATCCGCTCCACCGCCACGCACCAACAGGTCATTGCGGTTGGCTGTAGGAATAAACAGCACACCCGGAGCCGATTGAACCACCTTCGAAATATCCCGATTAGCACCGGGAGTCAGGTCGATCTCTTCGGTACCGATGCGTCGCATTGATACGGGCGATTCAGTGGTAGGACGAAACGGTGAGGCACTGACAATCACCTCATCCATCGTGACCGTACGACGTTCCAACTCCACGTTCACATCAGCCGGAGCAGAGGTAGTTACCAAAAAAGATTCCGTCAACACATCTTTATACCCTTCGGCATTCACATACAACGAGTTGTATCCAACCGACACATTATCAATTTGGAAACGTCCCTCACGATCTGTCTGCTGTTGTAGGGTATCACCCACCACCAACACCAGGGCACCTTGGACCGGTTGGCGTTCGTTTTTGGAGATTACCGCACCTCGTACCACGCCGGTACGAGCCGTTGTAGCTGGCTGCGCAACGGTCCCGAGCCAACAAAACAGCAACAAACAAATTTCCAGATACAATCTCATACGTTTATCGCTCTCGTTGAATCATTTGTAAAATTAATATAAGAAAACCAATATCACACAGAGAATCGCAATTTTAACGCCACAATACGTTTCACATACAGAAATTCTCAACGATTTTGCAATCATTCGTATGGCTTATTGCCTCAAATCTCACAGATATTCGTTGGATTTCGTATCTTTGTCCGTTGTCATGGATATTATGCAAAACGACGTCACACCAGATAAACAAACCGTTGAGGTGCAGCATGTGCGCCTTTCTGAGTTGAAGACCTCACAGGTCGGTCTGATTACTAAAGTTTTCGGCCACGGATCTTTCCGCAACCGCATCACCGAAATGGGATTTATTCGTGGGAAGATTGTCAAGGTGATCAAGAATGCCCCGTTGCTGGACCCGGTCGAATATGAAATCATGGGATACCGGATTGCTCTGCGTCGCAGCGAAGCGGAGTTGATCGAAGTAATGCCCCTCGATGCACTACCACATTTGACTCTGGACGCCCATGCAACCGGTCATACGCACGTCCACCCACGCCATCACGCTTTTCAGCGTCCCAAATCATCTCTGCACGACTGGTTCAAACAATTCATCGCCAGCCTCTCCAACAAGAAAAAAGAGAATACACATACCTTCACACATAAAACACTGAGCGATTGGAGCAATCTTGGAGCAGGTAGCCACCTGATCAATGTGGCGTTGGTCGGTAATCCCAACTGCGGCAAAACCTCGTTGTTCAACCTGGCCTCAGGATCGCACGAGAGGGTAGGTAATTACAGCGGCGTAACGGTCGATGCCAAAACAGCCCGATTCCGTCAAGGCAATTACACGTTTGATTTGGTTGATCTGCCCGGCACCTATTCCATTACCGAATATACGCCCGAGGAGTTATACGTACGTACACACATTTTGCAAGAGATGCCCGATGTGGTCATCAATGTCATTGATGCAACCAACCTCGAACGCAACCTCTACCTGACCACCCAGTTGATCGACATGGACATCAAAATGGTCATTGCACTGAACATGTACGACGAGTTGGAAAGCACCGGGGCCAAACTCGACTATCGCCATTTGGGAAGTATGTTGGGTATTCCGATTGTTCCGACTGTCGCTTCGGTTGGGAAAGGCATCCACGAGCTGTTCGAAACGGTAATCCAGGTTTTCGAAGACAAAAACCCAACCGTCCGTCATATTCATATCAACTACGGTCCAGATCTGGAGGAGGCGATCAGTACCCTGCAGACCCAAATTTGGGAAAATAAAGATATCGTTGCACGTTATTCGTCACGATATCTGGCGATCAAATTGCTCGAAGGAGACAAGAGCACCGCTGAGCTGCTCGAACATTGCCCCAACTTCGAAAAGATCAAACAGACTCAGCTGCAATTGCAGCAAAAGTTAACCAAACAATCCGGGGACGAACCCGAAGCGGCCATTGCGGATGCAAAATATGGTTTTATTGCCGGTGCCCTGAAGGAGACTTTTCAAGGCGAAACACGCGATAAACATGAGCGAACCAGCAAAATAGACCATATCATGACCAGTAAGATCTGGGGACTGCCTATCTTCTTGCTGCTGATGTGGATCACCTTCCAGGCCACCTTTTCGTTGGGGGCTATTCCTGCCGGATGGATCGAAAATGGCGTCAGCTGGTTGAGCGATTTCGTGATGCGAGTGATGCCTGCTGGAGCGTTGCGTAATCTGATCGTTGATGGAATTATCAGCGGAGTCGGTGGCGTGATTGTCTTCCTTCCCAATATTCTGATTCTGTTTTTCTGTATCTCCCTGATGGAAGACACTGGATATATGGCCCGGGCCGCATTCATCATGGACAAACTGATGCACAAAATCGGCCTGCACGGGAAATCGTTCATTCCGTTGCTGATGGGCTTCGGATGTAACGTGCCGGCCATCATGGCAACCCGCACCCTGGAAAGCCGCAAAGACCGCATTCTGACCATGCTGATCATTCCGTTCATGTCTTGCAGTGCACGTCTGCCGGTCTATGTACTGTTGATCTCAGCCTTTTTCGTCCAGCACAAAGGGCTGGTACTGCTCTCAATCTATTTGTTGGGCATTGTGGTGGCTATTCTCTCTTCCATCCTATTTAAACGACTATTCTTCAGAAAGGAGGAGGCTCCTTTTGTTATGGAATTGCCGCCGTACCGGGTTCCGACAGGCCGTAGCGTGGTTCGCCACATGTGGAACAAAGGAGTCCAATACCTGCGTAAAATGGGAACCATTATTTTGGTAGCCTCGGTTATTGTTTGGGCATTGAGTCATTATCCGGTCGGCGATCCCTCGCTTACTCCCGTGCAACGACAGGAACAATCCTATATCGGTCGTATCGGCAAAGCCATTGAGCCCGTGCTGCGTCCCTTAGGCTTCGATTGGCAAATCGGAGTTAGTTTGGTAAGTGGTTTGGCAGCCAAAGAGATTGTAGTCAGCACGATGGCGGTCTTAACCGGATCTGGAGATAACGAAGCTACATTAAGCGAAAAGCTGCAAAATCAGGTCTATACACAAGGCGATCGGGCAGGAGAGAAGGTCTTCACCCCACTGAAAGCCTACACCATGATGGTCTTTATCTTGCTCTACTTCCCATGTATTGCAGCCATTACAGCCATCTATAAAGAGGCTGGACGTCGTTGGGCCATTTTCACTCTGCTGTATACAACCGGAATGGCTTGGATCATGTCCTTTATTTTCTACCATATCGGCAGTTTACTTCTTTGAACGTAATGGACAGGAGAGAGGCTATCTGTGAGGTTCGTATCATGGCATGACTGTTGGGCATATTCACGCCGTTTGTAACACGTTGCTATTATGGTGAGCTCGGCTGGAAGCACACCCAAATTTGGCATACGCTATGGCTGTGCGGCACAGCAACACTAAAGTAAACAAAGACTATGCAGATGTGATCCATCAGGGGAGTAACGTGCTATCTGCTTAAAAAAAGCAAAACGGAAACAGGCCTCTTGCAATCTGATATAGATCTTTGGCGGAATGCACAACATTCCTTTGCCATATTGAGCGATCTAAATAGGGGAAGCTGGAAAATCGTATTATACATTTCGTTCGGGAGGGAGAAAACCATGCCCCAACCATTTAATTGAGGGCTCTAAAAACAATAAATCATCGTTTAGAATCGTTAATAGATAGGGGGTAATGGTACGGACTGTCATCGGACGTTCCATTACGACCACCAGATTTATTACAGACACTCAACTATCCTACATCCATGCAAGATGTCATTGCGTATATTATTGTTGCTGCATGCCTCGTATGGGCTGCAGTAAAGCTATTCAGACGGTTAAAAACCTCCTCTACGGACCGGTGCAAAGGTTGCTCTGCCCAGTCTACTTGTTGCCACGCCTCCGCACCATCCGATCACGCCACACATTGTCCTCACACCACTGGTTCCACATCTCAACGTCCAACAGTCTAAACTGCACGACACCGCCACATAGCGTCATCTGGTCTGTTCGGCAAGTGTTGTGCGGGGGAGCAATTCCTGCCTTCGTATTGCTTCAACAACTCTACTGACTTGCCGATCAATTTGTCGAACAGTCTTAATAATCAGGCTCGCTTTATTTGGAGAGGTTACATCGCGCTAAACGTTGCAGCAACGCACCCTATATCACCCCACAGAAATGGTTCCCCGCTGGAACATCCATTTAAGTTCCGATCATTTATCGCAACAATCTGACAGATAATCTACTGCGCTAATCTTAGCTTTTTATCAGGTTATTCCAGAGATTTTTTGTAAATCTGTATAAGGAATATACCTCTTTGGAATCAAGAGAGTTGGAAGAATTACTTTGTTTTTGGGTAATGAGTTGGCAACCGTCCCAATTGCCGTGGTCTGCATCGCTTTGCTTGTTCGGGTAACTCTTACGGTACAAAGGTATGAAAAATATTCAGACTGAAAGGATCATTCCAAAAATTATTTTAGTCAGAATATTGAGCATTCATCCTTATGCAGTCTTGGTTGGAAGCAATTAACGAACAAGGAAGCCACGGTAAAGGCAACTCCTACTCCTACCACGCCTGCCCATCCGTAATGTTGCCAAAACAGACCTGAAACGAACGTACCAGCAGAACCGCCCAGAAAGTAGATGGTCATATAAACGGTATTGACTCGGTTGATGGCGGATGCGTCAAGGGCGACTACGCTGGTCTGATTCGACAAATGGATGCATTGCATACCGGCATCAATCAACAGGATGGCAACTATCATCCACAGGTAGCTGTCATTCCCTAAAAATGCCAGCAGCCATGCAGCCAATACCACACATCCTCCGGCAATAGAAAAGAACCTTGCACCGTACTTTTGGATATAGCCGCTGATGAATACGACCGTGGATGCACCTGCCAGTCCGCACAAACCGAGTGCCCCGATAATGTCGTCACTTGCAAAGAAAGGTTCCTGTTTCATCCGGAAAGCAAGGCAACTCCACAGGGCGAAGAACGAGCCATAAGCCAATGCCGCCCTCAGCGACGCGATACGCAAGTACGGGTATTGGGAGAGCAGACGCAACAAGGATTTCATCAGCCCTGCATAACTTTCTTGAGAGCGGGCAGACAGCACGGGCAGCATCTTGTAAATCATCAGAAAACATCCGAGCATAAACACGCAAGCCACGAAATAGACGGAACGCCATCCCCACACATCAGCCAGAAAGCCACTGAAGACCCGCGAGCCGAGAATGCCTATGAGCAAGCAGGATTGTATAATGCCCACATTGCGCACCTTGTGTGCAGGTGCTGAATGGTAAGACACCAACGGGATGAAGAACTGCGGCATGACCGAAGATGCGCCGGCAAGCAAGGATGCGCCCCACACCCAGTAGATGTTCGGGGCAAGGGATATGGCAAGCAAGGCGCACGCAGAAACGATATAATTGGTCAATATCAGCTTCTTTCGTGAAACCAAATCACCCAGTGGGATGACAAATACAAGTCCGGTCACATAGCCTATCTGGGTCAATGTCGCTACCATGCTGGCAGAAAAGTCATTTACCGCGAAGTCTTTTGCCATGCTGCCCAACAAAGGCTGGTTGTAGTAACAGTTGGCGACGGAAAGTCCGGTAGCGGCTGCCATCAAAGCCAGCAGAGGTGCCGGAATGCCGTGGTTTTCTCTCAATTCATATTTCATCATTTATTCCTCCTTTCAGTATGACACAACTTTCAATCCAATCAAGGAGGCAATGAGCGTGAACAGGAAGAAAAGCCGTATGGGAGTGGCCGGCTCTTTGAAAACGAATATCCCAATCAAGACCGTGCCGACCGCTCCGATACCCGTCCAAATGGCGTATGCCGTGCCCAAAGGCAAAGTCTGAACCGCTTTGGCAAGTAATGCCATACTCAATACCGTGGAAGCCAAGAAACCGCTTCCCCACAGATAAAAACCAATACCTGATGCCTCTCTCGTTTTTCCCAAGCAGAATGTAAGGCTCACCTCAAACAATCCTGCCAAAAATAAAATTATCCAATTCATACCTATGATTTATTAAATTCGGGCGCAAAAGTAAGCAAGTAATTTCTAACCGTTTTTTACATTTGGTAAAAACGGATTTTGCATTTGACAAAAAGCAACCGTTCATTCTCGTTTCTATGTGCTATTTTATAATTTTGCACACCGAATACAACAATGCGCTATGGATATAAAGGAAATCATCAATCAAAGATATGCCATGTCGGACACGTCTTTGGACAAGTTGCGGCAATGTTTGACGGAAGTTTCGTATCCCAAAGGATTCCGCGTGCTGGAAAGCGGCAAGGTGGAGAAGAACATCTTTTTCATCAAGGAAGGCATTGTCCGCGCCTATACCTCGGTGGACGGGAAGGAAATTACCTTTTGGGTCGGCAAGGAAGGGGCGACCCTTGTTTCCATGAAAGGCTATGTGAATGACGAGCCGGGATATGAAACAATGGAGCTGATGGAAAATTCTGTCTTATATGTATTGGAAAGGAAAAAACTGAAAGAGTTATTCTTGAAGGATTTGCACATAGCCAATTGGGGACGGCGTTATGCGGAAATGGAACTGCTTGCTGCCGAGGAACGGCTGATTTCCATGTTGTCAGCCGTCGCCTCGGAACGGTATCACGAGTTGTTGGAGAAAGAGCCTGATTTGTTACAGCGGTTGCCGTTAGGAAGTATCGCCACCTATTTAGGCATCACACAGGCAAGTTTGAGTAGGATTCGGGCACAAATAAAATGACGTTTCAACCAACTGAGGATAGCAAGCGGTTTTGGTCTGCCCCAAACACAAACTTGCTATTTTTCCGTTGGTATTGTTTATAATCCCATGCCCTTGCCTCTCCTAAGCGGTTCAACCGTCCTTTTAACGGATGAGAACAGCCTGCCAAACTGCTCCTTGAACCACTCTCCAATCACTTGCCCGTTGATGGCAAGTGCAAGCTTGGACTTGTCTTTCGGGTCTTTTACCACTTGGAAGCTTGCTTCCTCGGTCGTGAACTTCCGCCTGTGCTCTTCCGAATAGAGCTCGCCCTCGTAGAACAGCGGTTTGCCGCTGATGAGCGTGGCAGTCTGCCTTTCGTTGAAGCCGACTTTAAGGCAGAACTTCTCCATATACACCAGCTCTTGAAACAGCGGAAACCATTTCTTGGCTTTTTGGATAATGGATTTTAGGAATGACACTTCCTCTTGGTGTGCCGCTTCCTTGTCCGCCATTTCCCTGCGGTACTTGGCTTGCAGTTCCACCAATTGGCGGCTGTGTTCCTCCTGCTGCCGCTCCATCTGCTTTTGCAATAATTCGATACTCTCGTCACGGGCGGCAACCTCGCCTTGCAAGGTTCGGTTGTCGGCTTCCAACTCTTTCAGTCTGCCGCTACCCAAAAGAGAACCTACTTTTGCCACGAGTGCCGCTTTCGCCTCGGTCTTGGCGGCTTCCAGCTTCTCCGACTTGATTTCTTTTTTGACTTCGTCAAGTTCCTGCTTTGCCTGTTGGCGTTCGGTCTGCAACTGCTGCACGTTGGCTTCAAGCTCTCCCGTCTGCCGTTTCAGGTCACGGTAGTATTGGGCGGTGGTTGTGTGCCGTGCTTCCGAACCTCGTATGCCACGCTGCAATCCGTACTTCGCCATCGCTGCGGCGTAGCTGTCGTGGTAAGCGACAAGCCTTTCACGGGTCAGGAGGTCATCGGCACACAAACGCACGGCGTTGGCTTTCTTGCGGTAGGTGCGTTTGCTGTCCGCTTGTTTCTTCTTGGCTTTCCTGCGCTCTCCCGTCACTATCGGTACGACCGTTGCATGGATGTGCGGCGTGTGTTCGTCCATGTGCAGCACTGCCGAAACGGTATTCTCCCTGCCGAATGTGCGGTGCAGCCATTGCAGGTTGTCATCGCACCATTCACCCAGCCTGCCTTCGTCCTGCACTCTCACCATATCTTCATGCGAACCCGAAAGCACGATGCGGATTGCCCGTACTTGGTCGGGAGTAATTTTTCGTCTGATGCCTGCCGTGTGGATGCGGTGGCTTATCGCTTCGGTGCGGTCTGCCACACCGTCGGGGAACTCCACCAGTTCACGGTTGAGATGGGTGCGTGTGGGGTCGGCGTTCTTGGGCATTGTTTTGCGTTCTATGTGGTCGGATGCGCCCGTGTCAGCCGACCCTTTCGCCTTGTTGATTTGGATGCTTATGTATCCCATGTTTGTTTCTTGTTTTTTTGGTTCTACAAATTGTTTGTCGGTATCCGTCCGCCTGCGGTCGTGCCGCACGGGGCAAACGGGGGTGTCCAGAGGGGTGTAACCCCGTTGGCTCATTGGGGTGTTTTTAGCATTAGCGTCAGCGGTGCGTGAAGAAAACGCCCTAATGAGCTATGGCTTTTCGTTCCCAAAAGCCTGCGGCGGTGTCGGCGATGATGTCGGCGGATGTTGGTCGCCCTTTTCTTTTTGCCAGCCTTGTATGATATTCTGTGCCGTTGTGCCGGCATGATTGCCTGTCGGCACAACAGCATACAGACAGGGATGGTGTTGCCGTTTCCCCTGCGGACTTGATAAGGGCTGAAATTCCGATGATTTGATGATTGGATAGTCTAATATACAGACAGCTAATGCAATAACCTTTCATCAGCGTTTCATCAAACCGCTCGCCAAAAGAAAAGCGATGAGCGGCGTTGTGTTGCCTTTCTCTTTTCATCAGCCCAATCCTTTTGTTGAGCGTTTGATGAGAATGTAAGTCGCTGTCATTCTTTATGTTTATATATGCTTTCATCATTTCATCAAAATATCAGAGTGTTTCCAACTGTTCCTTGCTTACCAGATAGTAGCGTCCAATCCTCCTGACGGGCGAGTAACGGCATTCACGGTTGTAGTCGTATTGGTAGGTGGTGTAGGAAAGCGAATTGGATGCAGGGGTAAGCTTCCAGCATTCCTGCACCACTTTCCGAACCTGCGACTTCTCCACCTTTACTTGCGAGCAGACGAGCAACGGGATAATATCATTGAGGCAAAAAGAAACAGAACTGACGCCCACGCTTGTCATGATGTCGAGCAGGAGTTCCGTCATTTCTATCTCCAAACGGTTGCGGTTGCTTCGGATAATCTTCCGCAGGGCTTCCGTCTCCAGCAGCTTCGGGTTGAACCACATTCGGCTTTCTTTTTCGGTGGATAGCTGCCGGTGTTGCAGGAAATGAAGAAAAGCGGGTATCTCCGCTTTCAGTTTTTGCAGGAAGTCGGTATCATCATTCCGTAGCGGCACAATCTTCCGCACCCAATAGCGTGTTTCACCTGCGTCAATGATAACGGGCAGATGCTCGTTGTTGGAGCACAACACGAACTTGGCGAAGAAGCCTATCTCGTCACGGTCTTTGCCTTTAGCCTCCACCTTGTAGGATAGTGTGGTGCTGAGGTTCTTCAACCGTTCGCTGTCCTCACGGCGGTTGAGCAGCACCTCGTCCACCATGATGAGCAGCTTGCCCGCCCAGTCGGAATTGAACTGGCTGCGGAAGTCCTCGTTGGTGTTGAACGTCACGTTGTTCTGGAATACGGCTTTCAGGAAGTTCAGGAACGTGCTTTTGCCCGTATTCCTCTCTTCGGACACGAGCAACAGGATGGGCAGCTTCTGAACGGGATACAGATACAGCAGTTGCAGGTAGTCCATGCCCAACCCGTACTGTTCGCCGAAGATGTGTTCCACCAACGAGCGAATGCAGGGGAAATCGCCCGGCACGGGAACATGGCTTATCGGCTCGTAGAGGTTGAGGAACTTGCCGACTACGGGCTGGTAGCCTACATGGTCGGGTACGGTGCAGAAGCCGTCATACTTGGGGATGCCCGCCATGTAGTCCTTGCCGTAGTCCTGTCGCAGGGTCTCGGCGTTCCATGCGATGCGTCTCCTCACATAGCCGCCGTCAATGCGGGGCTGGTTCACAATCTTGTAGAGCGTGGTGCCTACACGGATAAATTCTTCTTTCTTTTCCATGTTTCAAATATAGGTTTTAGTGCCGCCGACACCTTGTCGGCAGGTGGATTAAACATGGTTGCAAAGCTACGGCAGGACGGCTAAAACCTTGATATGTAAAACTATGCAGAACGGCGCAAAAGAAACCGACGGATAAGAAATGCAGTAAGATGGACAATATCAGTCATCAAAAGGCGAAAAGAAAAAGCCCGAAGAAGCGGAAAATGGTACTTCTTCGGGCAGACTTGGATTGTGTGAGTGCATGGGCGTAGTGACACGCAACCGCACTCGCTAACACTTACACGATATGCTGTTACCTAACGAAAGCCAAAGCATTTGTCTGTCTTTTCGCAAGCACAGCCTTTCCAGCAAGACATTACGCACTCTTGCGGCATTGGATGTGTTGATACGGAAAGCCAGTGCCATTACCATTGGCAGCGCATACACTTCCAAATAATAACCGTTTGGCAGCCTGATGCGCCTTTCCACTTCGCAAGATTGCAACACTCCGCTCCTATACACGGCTCGGACAGCGGCACGGAGTGTCGGGGCGATTACATCAAACAGCGTTACCAACTCCATTTCGCTCATCCACACATTGGCTATATCGGACGGTACGGCAACCCTGCCGCTTCCGTCCATCGTGATTGTTGCCCGTTTCATATCCCTGCCACCTTGATGTTACCGAATGACTTGCTCAACTTGTCGCCCAGCATCGTGAGGTCGTTATCCAGCTTCTCCACGGTTATCTTCGCATAGATTTGGGTCGTTTCGATGTTCGTATGTCCCAAAATGCGGCTTACGCTCTCTATCGGCATACCCTTGCAGAGAGCCAGGGTTGCGAATCCATGACGTGCGAGGTGGAACAGAACCCACAAAGCAGCCGTCGGCAAATTAGTGACGATAAAACGTAACCCGTTTGAAATGAGCGGTTCTTCATTATTCTGCCAGATGCAGGAAACGCAACGGAGTGCGGAATATTGAGCCATTTCAGTTACCAAGCCGTTAGCCGTCAGTTACCGAAGCAGGGACAAGTAACGCACGGAAAATGAAATTGTTGCAAGCCCGTGCCGATTGCTCCGATACGCACCGTTCTGCAAATCAATGGACGCTTACTCATAAATTAATTTTGTGACAAAAACAGTAAGCGTATGAAAGTTGAAAAATTCAAGGTGCTGCTCTACCTGAAAAAGAGCGGAACGGACAAGTCGGGCAAAGCCCCGATAATGGGAAGGATAACGGTGAACCGTACGATGGTGCAGTTCGGATGCAAGCTGTCGTGCAAGCCGGAGTTGTGGAACGCAAGGGAAAGCCGTCTGGACGGCAAGAGTCGCGAGGCGGTGGAAACCAATGCGAAACTGGACAAGCTGCTGCTTGCAGTCAATGCGGCATTTGATACGTTGGTGGAGCGTGGGCAGGACTTTGACGCAACGGCGGTCAAGGACTTGTTTCAGGGAAGCATGGACACGCAGATGACGTTGCTGAGAATGACCGACCGTATCTGCGAGGACTTGAAGTCGCGTATCGGCATTGACCGTGCCAAAGGAACCTATCCCGGCTATTACTACATGAGAAGGACATTGGGCGAGTTCATCGAGTGGCAGTTCAAGACGAAGGACATCGCTTTCGGGCAGCTTTCCGAACAGTTCATCCACGATTACCAGAATTATGTCATGGATGTGAAAGGCTTGGCGGTGGACACCGTGCGCCACTATCTTGCTATCTTGAAAAAAGTCTGCCGCATCGCTTACAAGGAGGGGTATGCGGAAAGATGCTTCTTTGCAAATTTCACCTTACCGCAAAAGACAGAGCGTACACCGAGGGCGTTGAGCCGTGAGGACTTCGAGAAAATCCGTGACGTGGAGATACCCGCATGGCGCACCACGCACATCCTTGTGCGTGACCTCTTCCTGTTTGCCTGTTATACGGGAACCGCCTATGCAGATGCGGTGAGCGTGACAAGGGACAATCTGTACACCGATGACGAGGGATGCCTTTGGCTTAAATACCGCCGCAAGAAGAACGAGCTTCGGGCGAGCGTGAAACTGCTGCCGGAAGCCCTTGCCCTGATTGAGAAGTACCATGATGACAACCGCCCGACGCTGTTCCCGATGGTATACCATCCGAACCTCCGCCGGCACATGAAATCCCTTGCCGTCCTCGCAGGAGTAAGCAGCACCTTGTGCTATTATCAGGCACGTCACTCGTTCGCCTCGCTGATTACGCTGGAAGCCGGAGTACCGATTGAAACCATCAGCCGGATGTTGGGTCATTCCGATATAACCACGACCCAGGTCTATGCCCGTGTCACCCCGAAGAAGCTCTTTGAGGACATGGACAGATACATCGAAGCGACCAAAGACTTGAAACTTATCCTTTAATCCTAAAACATTACATCTATGCGCAGTACATTTTCCATATTACCGTACATCAACCGTAACAAGGTAAAGGCTGACGGCACGACCGCCGTCCTCTGCCGCATCACCATAGACGGCAAGAGTTCCACGATAACCACCGGCATCTATTGCAGATCGGAGGACTGGAACAGCAACAAGGGAACCATCCGCACCGTCCGCGAGAACAACCGCTTGCAGGAGTTCAAGAAGTCCGTTGAACTTGCTTATGAGGATTCGTTAAAGAAACAGAACGTGGTGAGCGCAGAGATACTGAAGAACACGTTGACAAGGAAAGCCGTCATCCCCACCAAGCTGTTGCAGATGGGCGAAAGGGAGCGTGAACGGCTACTTGCCCGTTCGAAGGAAATAAACTCCACGTCCACCTACCGCCATTCGGGATATTACCAGAAATACCTGAAAGACTATCTCACATCGTTGGGCAAGGAGGACATCGAGTTCAGCGACATTACGGAGGAGTTCGGCAGTTCCTACAAGGCTTTCATGAAGCGCAACAAGAATTTCAGCGCACAGCAAATCAACAAGTGCCTGTGCTGGCTGAGCAAGCTGATGTACCTCGCCGTGGACTACGAGATACTCCGTGCCAACCCGTTGGAGGACATGGAATACGAGAAGAAGCCCGCGCCGAAGCACAGGCATATCAGCCGTGCGGAACTGAAAGCCATCCTTGAAACGCCCATGCTCGACCCGTTGCAGGAACTTGGGCGCAGGGCATTTTTGTTTTCAACGTTCACTGGCTTGGCGTATGTGGACATCATGCTGCTCCATCCGCACCATATCGGCACGACGGCGGACGGCAGGCGTTACATCCGCATCAACCGCAAGAAGACCAACGTGGAGGCGTTCATCCCCCTGCATCCGATAGCGGAGCAGATACTCGACCTCTACAACACGACCGACGACACGAAGCCCGTGTTTCCACTTCCGAGCCGTGACGAGATGTGGTTCGAGATACACGAGCTGGGCGTGGCGATAGGACGGAAAGAAAACTTGTCCTACCATCAAAGCAGACACTCGTTTGGAACTTTCTTGATTTCGGAGGGCATACCCATTGAGAGCATCGCCAAGATGATGGGGCACTCAGGCATAAAGACCACCCAGCGGTACGCGGAAGTGACTGACAAGAAGATTTCAAAGGACATGGACACTCTGATGGCGGTCAGAATGATGTACGGAACGGGCAAATGGTACAAAAGACAAGAACTGCCAAAAGGAACAAGCATTGATAATAAATAATATGAGGCATGACAATGGAACGGGGAATAATCACAATCACAGAAAACGGGGCGGTTGCCATGCCGACCGCTCCCGTCTGGATGACGCAGCAGGAAATGTCCGATGCGTTCATCGTGTTCGGCTGCGACATCCGCAAGGCTATACACTCTATCTACAAAAACATGGAATTGTTGGAAAGCGAAACGAAGCGGTACATCAAACAGGACAACGGGATAAACTACGATGTTTACAGTCTTGAAATGGTGATAGCCGTTTCCTTCAAGTTGAGAAGTAGGGAGAGCGTGGCTTTCCGGCGGTTCATCATGGGCAGGCTGACCATGAACAACAGACAGTCCGTCAACCTTTTCTTTTCGCTCTCCACGTCGCGTGGAAAGAGAGCGGGAAATTGAGCAGACCTCAGACGGCGTATGAGATACCCTCAAACGGCGTGTAAGGCTATCTCTTACGCCGTTTGAGGGTAACACCGTTTTACAGGGGATTTCCGTCAGCCTATCTGAACGTCTCCCGATAATTGGCGGCAAGCATACTTTCGATGTCCGATTCCTTGTATAGAATCTTGCCGCCCAACTGGTAATAGGCGATTATGCCGTTGTTGCGGTAGTCCTGCAAGGTGCGTCGGCTCACTTTCAGCCGTGCAGACACCTTCCTGTCCGTCAGGAAGCGTTCACCGCCTAATGTCGGACGGCTGTTTGCCATGAAGTTCTCGATGCCGTCCAACAGACGGTCAAGGCTGTCGCCGAACTCAGCGATAAGCGCATGGTTCTTGGTAATCATTTCACTCATTGTTACATTGGATTTAGTGGTACAATAATAATCAAACGGCTTTGTCTGCCAGCTTACGTTCAACGGGCTTGACAATGCGCGACACATCCTCCGGTCGGTAAAACACCTTGTGGTTTATCTGCGAATAGGCCAGCGTGCCGTTATCACGCAGCGTCTGTAAGGTGCGCGGACTGATGTTCAACTGTCGGCAGACCTCTTGGTTGTCCATCCAGCGGTTTAATGACTTGCCGCCTTGTTTGGCAAGGAGTTCGTTCACACGGTCGGAGAAGCGGCTGAACTTCGCCGCCATTTCCTCAAACGCCTCTTTCTGAAAAATCAATACTTCCATTGTCGATACTGTTTTTAATGTTGATACTCGGTTTTGGACGCAAAGTAAATGGGCATTACGCATCAAACGATGGGTTGGCACAATCGTGGCAGCTTGTGGCAGGGAGTGGCGTTATCCGCCGACCCCGTGACGGCTGTTCCAAGCGTCCGTGATGCAAAGGAAAGCGAAGTCCGGCACAATCCAACCGCTTCGCACCTGCGTGGCAGCATTTGGCATCGGTGTGGTAGCCTGTGGCGTTCATCAGGTTCAAATAAGCCTGCTAATAAACCTGAGCTTGATGTAGAATGAAGTAAGACTTTATTTTATGGAATAGGATTGATTTGAAGAAACATAAAAGCCAACCCATCAAGGAGAAGTTTTGATGGGGAGCAGGTTTGTGTTTCGGGCATACCGAAACGGTTCGCTCCCCATGTTTTGGAAGACGCAAAATCCCTAAAAATAGGTATTGCACGACAATTTCAAGCCTTATACCTTTGCAAAAAATTAAAAACAGACATTGTTCGTTATAAATGCAAGTGCTGAAAGAGGACATAAGGGGTCGGATATTGACGATTGCCAGACAGCAATTCGAGAAGAAAGGCTATTCCAAGACTTCCATGCGCGAAATAGCGGAATTGTCGAGTGTTGGTGTTGGGAATATCTATAACTACTTCACAAGCAAAGATGAATTATTCCGTGAAGTGGTCCGTCCTGTTTTGTGTGCTTTGGAAGCCATGCTGCAAGAACACCACGGCATACGGGGCGAAGATATTATGATGATGCGGTCGGAAAAATACCTGAAATCCTGCATTGACGAATATGTTTCGCTTATAGACAAACACCGTTCGCTAATGGAAATACTGTTGTTCCGTGCGCAAGGTTCTTCATTGGAACGCTTCCGTGAGAATTATACCGACCGTTCCACGGAATTGGTTAAGGCGTGGTTCGCGTCCATGCAGCGGAAACATCCCGAAATCAATACGGCTGTGTCCGATTTTATCATTCATTTGCATACGGTATGGATGTTCACGATGTTCGAGGAGCTATTGATGCATTCCGTACCCCGGCAAGAGATGGAGGCTATTTTGCACGATTATATTCTGTTTGAAATCCAAGGTTGGAGGGCTATTATCAAGATATGAGATACAGACAACGTACATACGAACATTCAACCGCATCAGAACGGTTGGTAAGGAGGAAATCTTCACGGAGGTTTCCTCCTTTTTTTATGAACAATTCTGAATATCGTTCACTATTAAACACTCCAAAAATATGAGACAGAAATACGAGTTTAAGAGTATTGTAGCGGAAACATTGCTTATTCCGCTATACATGAGAGCCAAAGAAAGTCGCCGGAATAATCCCATTCTATATGACAAGGCTGCGGAATGGCTGGCGGACAGTTTGGAATACGATTATTCCCAGTTCGACGGGGCAAAGTTGAGCGAAGTGGGATGCGTGGTGCGTGGATGGTATTTTGACTGCGCTGTGCGCCGATTTATTAAAGCACATTCGCATCCGGTCGTGGTCAATGTGGGATGTGGACTGGATACCCGTTTCCAGCGTATCGGAAGTCAGAAAGCAGTCTTTTATGATTTGGATTTGCCTGAGGTCATTGCTCTACGCCGGGAATTGATACCCGAACAGCCGGACAATGTCTATATTGAAGCGTCTTTGTTGGAGACCGACTGGATGGATGACCTGCGCCGGAAGCACCCCGAAGCAGAATTTATCTTCATCGTGGAGGGGGTACTGATGTACTTCTACGAGAAGCAAGTAAAATCCTTCCTGCATCACGTGGCAAACCGTTTCGGGGGAGGTGAATTGTGGTTTGACGTGTGCGGCACGATAATGAGCCGACATGGTGTGAAGCCCGATTCGCTCCGCAAACACGAGGCTCAAATCCGTTCCGGCATAAGCAACGGGCATGTGGTGGAACAATGGGAACCGTCTTTAAAGCTCATTGAACAGGCTAACTATATGAAGTTCTTCCGTTCACGCTGGGGATTCTTCTTCGGGCAGATATTGGGGCGCATCCCTTGGCTCTGCTACAAATTCAGTTCATTGCTCGGATATAAAATCACATCAAAATAGCGTAATAACAATGGAAAAGTCAAAAAAGAAAAAAGGTTTGTCCCGTCTGTTCGAGATAGCGGGACAAAGGAAAGGTCTGCTTATATTAGCAGGTCTGCTGTCGGCTGGCAGCGCGGTGTGTATGCTTGTGCCTTATTGGGCAGTTTATGAAATTTTGAAAGAGTTGCTGTCGAATGGCTCCAATCTTTCCGCTTTGGACGGAACGGACATGATGCGTTGGGGATGGATTGCATTTGGAGGGCTTGTTGGCGGATTGATATTGCTCTATGCCGCCCTGATGTCCTCACATGTGGCTGCATTCCGTATCTTGTATGGGTTGCGTGTCCGTCTGTCTGAACATATCGGCAAACTGCCTTTGGGATATTTGAACAATACCTCTACGGGAGCAATCAAGAAAACAATGGACCAGAATATCGAGAAAATAGAGGGATTCATCGCCCATACCATTCCGGATTTGGTCAATGTAGTGGCTACGGTGGCGGTCATGCTGGTCATCTTTTTCTCATTGGATGTATGGCTGACGGTGGTCTGCCTGGCGGTCGTGGTGCTCAGCCTTTTCCTCCAATTCTCCAACTTCATGGGTAAAAGGGCAAGAGAGTTCATGTCCATCTATTACGATGCGCAGGAAAAGATGAGCGCATCTGCCGTGCAGTATGTACGGGGAATGCCCGTAGTCAAGATTTTCGGGCAGAGCGTCCGTTCGTTCCGTCAGTTCAATGCCGAGATTCAGGCGTACAAGACATTCGCCTTGAAATGCTGTGACACCTACCAGAACGGAATGATTGCCTTTACCGTCTTGCTTAATTCGATGGTTACGTTTATTCTTCCTATGGGTATTCTGCTGTTGCAAGCCAGTCCGCAATCACTCTCATTGGCTGTGGTGTGGCTGTTTTTTATCATCATGGGACCGGGTATGGCTTCGCCCGTTTACAAACTGACTTTTTTAGGAGGGAATACGCGCGACATCAACGAAGGAGTAAACCGCATTGACCGCATACTGGAAAAGAAACCTGTGCCGGAGCCGGGACATCCGCAAGTGCCTGCTGCTTACGATGTAGAGTTCCGTCATGTATCATTCTTCTACGAAAACACGGAACAGGGAACACGAACGGAAGCCTTGCGTGATGTCAGCTTCAAAGCTCCACAAGGAAAGATAACCGCCCTTGTCGGTCCTTCAGGAAGCGGAAAATCAACGGTTGCCAACCTAATACCCCGGTTCTGGGATGTGGAGCAAGGGAAAATATGTATAGGCGGTGCGGATATACGCCAAATAGCTACCGCAAAACTGATGGACATGGTTTCATTTGTATTTCAAGACACTTTCCTTTTTTACGACACATTATATGAGAACATTGCCGTAGGTTCTCCAGATGCTACAAAAGAAAAGGTAATAGCCGCTGCGAAAGCTGCCCAATGCCACGATTTCATAGAGCGTTTGCCGCAAGGCTACGAAACAAGGATAGGCGATAAAGGTGTATTCCTGTCCGGCGGTGAAGCCCAACGGATATGTGTAGCTCGTGCCATATTGAAGAATGCTCCGATACTGGTGTTGGACGAAGCCACTGCCTTCGCTGACCCTGAAAACGAGCATAAAATGCAGATGGCTTTGCAGTCACTGATAAAGGACAAAACGGTCATTGTGATTGCCCATCGCCTTTCTTCCATCATCTCCGCACATCAGATTGTCGTCATGAAAGAAGGACGCATTGTGCAATGCGGAAAGCATGAACAGCTGTCCGTGACGGAGGGTGTATATAAAAATATGTGGGATGCCTATACGAGCGCATTCCATTGGACATTGAACAAAAACTAAAAGCAATATGAGAAAGAAGAATTTCTTAAACAAGGTCTTGCAAAACACAAGTTGTCCGCAAGGATTTTGGGGACGGATGATTTTGCGAGGAATGAATTGTTTTCATGCATCTTTAGCTAATCGTGGCATGAAGCAAGTGGAATGGCAGCCGAATTGGAATGTTCTTGATATAGGCTGTGGCGGTGGTGCGAATTTGAAACGTTTATTGAATTTATGTCCGAAAGGAAATATCTACGGCATAGACCTGTCAGAAGAAAGTGTTTCATTCGCCCAAAAGTACAACGAAAAAGACTTGAATAAAAGATGTTTCATACAACAAGGGAATGTTTGTTCATTACCTTATGAGGATGGATTCTTTAATGCTATCACGGCTTTTGAAACGGTCTATTTTTGGTCACCTGTAAACATAGCGTTGTCTGAAGTGGCGCGTGTTCTCCGAGAAGGAGGTTGTTTCCTTATTAGTCTGGAAGCGAGCGACCCCGAACTTGGAAAAATGTGGACGGAACGGATAGATGGTATGGTTGTCTATACTCCGGCAGAATTGGAAGAACGGTTGCATGAAGTCGGATTTTCATCCATCAGAACAATCCGTAAAAAGGAAGAAATACATATTATAGCATATAAATAAAATAAGATATGAATGCAATAAAGAATATTACAATAGGTCACACGGAAAGACTTTACAAGCCGGTGGGTTACACCATGCTTGCCAACTTAGTGAATATAGTACCGTTTTGTCTTTCTATAGAAGCGATACGTATCATTTTCAGTGCATTTGACGGGAGCGGACAGCCGCTTGACACGACCCGCCTGTGGTGGATATTCGGCATTATGGCTGTTTATATGCTGGTCATGGCTTTGGCAGAACGGGCATCCTACCGAGCCAATTTTAGAGGAGCATACGAAATGAGTGCTTCCGGGCGTTTGTCGCTGGCGGAGCACTTGCGGAAACTATCGTTGGGCTTTTTGTCGAAACGTGATCCGGGTGATTTGTCGTCTATGCTTGTTACGGACTTCATGATGGCAGAAACCGGAATTTCGCACCACCTGCCCCAACTTATGGGTGCCATAGTCATGCCCGTACTGGCTTTTGCTTCGCTTGTATGGATAGATTGGAGGATGGCGGTCAGTATGTTTGCCGCCTTGCCGCTTGCCTTGCTCGTCCTGTGGGCAAGCACAAAGGCACAGCGGAAGTTAAGCGGCAGGCAAATTCAAGCAAAAATAAATGCTGGAAATCGGTTGGAAGAATACTTACAGGGTATTCGTGTAATGAAAGCGTACAATCTGATAGGTGACCGCTTTGTTAGGTTGCGCGATGCTTTTGCGGAACTTCGCCGTGCTTGCATCCGTCAGGAGGCCTTGTTAGGCCCATTCGTCTTGTTGAGCATCACTTTAGTACGTGCCGGGCTGACAATGATGGTGCTATGTGGAACTTACCTTCTGTTGGGAGGGCAACTTTCAATCCTTGTATTCGTGCTATTCCTTGTAGTCGGTTCTCGTGTGTTCGACCCGCTGACTTCCGCACTGACAAACTTTACCGAGTTCCGCTATTTTTCCATTGCCGGTGGACGCATCCTTTCCTTGATGAACGAGCCGGAGATGAAAGGAGAACGGCAATCCCCGGCAGCAGGCGATATCCGGTTTGAACACGTATCGTTTGCCTATCAAGACAAGGAAGTGTTGCATGATATAAACATTACGCTCCCGAAAAACTCCTTGACGGCTCTTGTCGGACCTTCGGGAAGCGGGAAAAGTACGGTGATGAAGCTTTGCGCCCGTTTCTACGACCCACAGAAAGGATGTATCTTTTTCAATGGTGTTCCGATGAATGAGATAAATCCAGAAAGTCTGATGAGCCACATCTCTATGGTATTTCAGGATGTCTATCTGTTTCAGGACACCATACGCAATAATATCCGCTTTGGTAAAACTGACGCGACGGAAGAAGAAATTATAGCCGCAGCTAAAAAAGCCTGTTGCCATGATTTCATCATGCGGTTGCCCAAAGGATATGACACCTTGGTAGGCGAAGGAGGGTGTACCCTTTCGGGCGGAGAAAAGCAACGCATATCCATAGCCCGTGCCATGCTGAAAGACGCACAAATCATCCTGCTTGATGAAGCGACCGCCTCACTTGACCCCGAAAATGAAGTAGAAGTGCAAAAAGCAATCGATTCGTTAATCAAGGGACGTACCGTTATCGCCATTGCCCACAGGCTTAAAACTATCAAGGATGCCGACCAGATTATTGTCTTGGACAACGGACGGATAAAGGAAGAAGGCACACATGATGAACTTGTCCGAAAGGAAGGGTTATATGCCCATCTGTGGAATATACAGGAAAGCATTTCAGGGTGGAAACTATAACCATAAAATCCCTATTTTTAGGTATTTCCCATTACAATGAGATACGTTTACTTTGTGATGTCAAACTAAAAAAGGAATAACAATGAAAAAAACAGGAGTATTTTACGGTTCTACAACCGGAACGACAGAATCCGTGGCTAATCTGATAGCAAAAAAGTTGGGCATTGCGCCAGCAGATGTACACGATGTAAGCAAAATGAATGCTGATATGGTTGGGGCGTATGAAGCCCTGATATTGGGAACTTCCACGTGGGGCGACGGCGAATTGCAGGACGACTGGTATGACGGTATCAAAGTGCTGAAAGGTATGGATTTGAAAGATAAGGTCATCGCTTTGTTCGGCTGTGGCGACTCAGAGTCATACGGTGACACGTTTTGCGACGGCATGGGCATCCTTTACGAGGATTTGAAAGACAGCGGATGCCTTTTCGTCGGTGCCGTTCCCGATACGGATTATACGTATAGCTCGTCCGTCTCTGTCATTGACGGCAACTTCGTAGGGCTTGCCATTGATGAAATGAATGAAAGCGACAAGACAGAAGAACGTGTTTCTTCTTGGACTGATAGGCTGAAAGCCGACTTGGCATAAAACTGTTAGGCTGATAGTTAGGATTGGGATAAGAATATTTCCCATTCCAACTGTCAACTGTATATCAACAAACGAACCTTTAACTCCCGACTGAATATGGAACTGAATCCTGCCGACCTTAAAGTATTTCTGAACCATATCTATGAGTTCAAGAAAGGAGTGCGCCGCATGGTGCTGTACACCACCAATAAGAGATACAAGGAATTTGCCGTCAAGCGTTTGGCAAGCCAACGTATCAAGTTCATCGTGCAACCTGTGGATGAGGAGCGCATCAACCTGTTTTTCGGATGTGACGAATGCATCGAAGCCATCCGCCTGTTGGTCAACCGTCCGCTGAACAAGCTGACGCCGGAGGAGGATTTCATCTTAGGGGCTATGTTAGGGTATGACATCTGCGTGCAGTGCCGTCGGTATTGCGACCGTAAGCAACGTAAGATGGTATCGTAGTGTGTAAATTGTATTCAAGTTTCGCAAGTTCAATTATTAACATTAAAAGTTTGATTCGTCATGACTGAAAAATTGCAAAATGCCCTG
>OIWS01000435.1_pt1 | contig 54998 bp, 48 predicted proteins | sample 1587611 | NCBI WGS metagenome assembly OIWS01 (sample SAMEA3888919, study PRJEB22519) | human gut metagenome | biome: human gut; feature: human-associated habitat; material: faeces | place: Denmark | collected 2010 | reverse complement strand
GTTCCGCTTTACGGTTCATCAGTTCATGCAGCACGGTTTCCATGGAGCTGCCATCGCTGCGGCAGAAAAATAAAGTGCAGTCATTGCAGTGCTCGGTCAGGAGCCGAAAATATACCTGTTCTTCGGCGTTTATGGCGCGGAGGATATCCTCCGGCTGCGCGCTGCACTTTGCTTTTTCGTATTCTTCCGCGACGGGGGTAAAGAGAACCTGCATCGTCTCAAAAAAGCATCCTGCAAAGATTCGCAGAAGATCATCATTTTCCAAATCCGTGCTTCTATGCTGCCCCCTGTCAGGGGGCAGCATAGGTTGCGCCTTTTCTTTTTGGTTTTAGCGGGTAGAGGGTCGAAAAGGGCATTTGCGCAGCAAAAGCAAGGCTCCGGTGGAGCCTTGCGGTGCCCGCGTGCGTGTCAGGCCGCATAGGGCGGCCTGAGCGAGCCTCGTCACCCGCTTAAAAAATACGAAGGAAAATATGGTTTTTGGCCTGAATTGCGGTTGCTTTTTCGTGGACAGCGTGATATGATTTGCATGAAAAACGTCATTTTTGAAAGAGGGGCGACTAACGTGCAGCATTTCATGCAAAATAAGAGCGAAACTGGACGGGAAGTGCTGCACTGCGTTGCGATTCTCGGTGGGACGCTGTTCTATGCGGCGGGAATGAACCTGTTTGTGGTTCCTGCTGGATTATATACCGGTGGAATTATGGGTTTGGCGCAGTTATTGCGCACGTTACTTATTCATTTGACCGGCTGGACGCCGAAAATTGACATTGCCGGTTTGCTGAACTATGCGATCAATCTGCCGGTTTTACTGATAGCGTGGAGACGGCTGGATCACACTGTTGTACTAAAGACGCTGTTGGCTGTCACGGGGATTACCGTCTTTTTAATGATCATTCCGCGTACCGATATTCTTTCCGGCGACCAGCTAGCGCGCTGTCTGATCGGCGGGATTCTCTGCGGCGGCAGCATCGGCATCATTCTTTGGATGGGCGGCACGAGCGGCGGCATGGACGTGATCGGCATGATGCTGATTAAAAGCGGGTCGCACACCAGTATCGGGCACGTCAATCTGGCCTGGAATCTGATGCTATATACCGTCTGTGCGGTGGCGTTTAACCTGTCGACGGCGATCTATTCCATTCTGTTTTCGTTTATCTCCACGACAACGATGGATAAATTACATATGCAGAACATCAACGTGGAGGTTACGGTTGTCACCAAGTTGTTGAGTCCGGAAATGGAGCAAGAGATTCTTGTGGATTTGCACCGCGGCATTACGAGATATGAAGGGATTGGCGAATACACGGGACAGCCGGTTCACATCTTCTACATTTTGGTTTCCAAGTATGAGATCGGCCATCTGCGATCGATTGTCCTGAAATATGATCCGCACGCATTTATCGTGGCGAAAGACGGCGCTGTTGTGTACGGAAATTATAAAAAGAAAATTTAAGGCAGCACCGCACAATTGCGACCAATTGATAAAAGAAGCCATCCATGTGGATGGTTTCTTTTTATCTCATCAGAATAAGTTGGGGCAACCGCAGAAATGTACGAGGATACTCCGCCAGCGGAGCTGGCTCTGTGCCGCCTCGGATTTTCTTTCGATTTCTGCGCATCGCACAGAAATGCGCGGGCGGTTGAACCCGATGGAGCTGATCCAACATACGAACACCCAAAAAAGAAGCCATCCGAAACCGCCGGGGCGTTTTTTTATCAAGTTTTGTAGGGCCGATACCCTCATCGGCCCGTTTTCTTTTGAACCATTCGTTTTTTCTCTGTCGGAGGGAAAAGAATCGCCGCAGCGGACAAAGCCTTCCCTCGCAGGAAGACGGCCCGAAGGACCGGGTCAGGATGCACGCTTGGGGAGGCGGACGGTGAAGGTGGTATAATCATCGTGACTCTCGGCCCAAACTTCGCCGCCGTGGAGCTGGACGACGGAGCGGACGATGGCAAGGCCCAGGCCGCTTCCTTCGGCGGCGTGGGACTCATCGGCCTGATAGAACTTCCGGAAGATGGTCTCGAGCTTGTCCGGGGGGATGCTGGAGCCGGTGTTGGAGACGGAGATGTTGAGTGCGTCGCCGGTTTCCTGGGCAGCCAGACGAACCGTGCCGCCGGGCGGCGTGAATTTGACGGCATTGCCGAGCAGATTCATCCAGACCTGACGCAGAAGATCTTCGTTGCCGTCAATCAGGTGTTCGTCGAACTCCAGATCGAGCTCGAGCGATTTTTCGGTCCATTTGCGCTCGAGCAGGAGGACGCAGTTGCGCAGCTGCTCGGAGAGGTTGAAGCGCGTGACGCCGGAGAGAATTGTCTGGTTCTCAATTTTTGTCATATTCAGCACGTTCGTCGCCATGTCGGAAAGGCGCATGGATTCGTCCTCGATGATGGCGAGGTATTCGCTGCGCTCCTGCCCGGAGAGGTTGCCATAGCGCAGGAGCTTGGCGAAGCCGGCGATGGAGACGATGGGTGTTTTAAATTCGTGCGAGAAGTTATTGATGAAGTCGGAGCGGAGCATCTCGGTACCCTCGAGTTCGGCAGCCATGGTATTGAAGCTGTCGGTCAGCTCCCGGACAACCGGCTGGCGCATAAGAAGCGGAGAAAAGGCAATGCGCGTTTTGTAGTCGCCGGAGGAAAGACGATTCATGCCCCTGATGATGCTGTTGACCGGGCGGGAGATGAGATGACTGGCGAAGATGGTGAGCGCGGCGCCCATGAGCGTACTGAAGAGGATCATAAGACCGACGAGCATATAGCCGCTGCGCGGGTCATAGTCCTGCGTGGGCAGCACACCGGTTCGAACCAACAAAAGCAGCACAGCGCCGGAGATAAGCACAACCAGAAACAGCGTGGCAAAGACAAAGCCGGCAAAGAGCAGTGTCAGCGCCCGGCGCTCTCCGCGCTGCTGCGCCGTTTGTTTTTTCATAGGTGCTTCACCGCCTTATAGCCAAGACCGCGCACGGAGACAATCTCAAACTCATCCCAGCCCTCGAACCGCCGACGCAGGCGGCCGATGTGAACCGTGACAGTCTCCCAGCCGCTGTCGCTCTCGGCGCCCCAGATCTCGTCCATGAGCTGGATGCGCGTGAAGATTTTGCCGGGATAGGACAGGAGCTTGTAGAGCAGGAGAAACTCCTTTTGCGGCAGCTCCTGTACCTCGTCGCCGCGGCGGACGGTGAAGGAGTCATAGTCAAGCGTGACGGGGCCGATCTCAATTTTGCGTTCGCTTGCGATGCGCGCGCGGCGCAAAAGGGCACGGATGCGCAGGAGCATCTCCTCGGTATCGACGGGCTTTGTCATATAGTCATCCGTGCCGACGAGGAAGCCCTGTTTGCGGTCCTCCGGGAGCTGTTTGGCGGAGACCATGAGGATGGGAAGGTCGCTGTTGCCCTCGCGCAGCGCGGCGGTGAAGGCATAGCCGTCCATATGGGGCATCATGACGTCGAGCACAACCAGGTCGATATGCTCCCGGTCGAGCAAGGCCAGCGCCTCCTCGCCATCGGCGGCGGCGGAGACGGTATAGCGCGCCGCCTCGAGCACCGCCCGCATCAGGCGACGGGTGTTTTTGTCATCGTCGACAACGAGAATGTGAAACATGGCGGCGCTCCTTTCTGCGTTACTGCGGAGATTGCTTTTTCAATTTCCGGTGCAGGATCTTTTCGGAAATCCACTGGCCGAGACGGCACAGCGCCCAGAAGACCGAGCAGGCCAGAAGGGCGAAGACGGTAAAGACCAGAAGGCCGCGCGTCGTCAGCGGTTCGATGGTAAAATAGGTCGGGAAGAAGAAATAGCAGACGGCGAAGGCCGCGATCAGGAAGGCCATCATCACGATGCGGAGCGTGTTAAACGGCTTCGACGTGCGGAAGACCATCATGAGCCCCACGACGCCCATGACGCCGGTGCTGATGGTGCTGAGCATGTCGTCCTCCAGGTGAAAGGCCAGATAAAAGAGCATGACGCCGAGCACAAGCAGATAATCCGCCAGCGCGGCAGGGAGGGCGCGTCTGAGCACATTCCCGAGGAAATGGCCGCTGATGCGCTCCTCGTTCGGTTCCATGGCCAGGATGAAGGACGGGATGCCGATGGTGATGGCGTTGACCAGGCTCAGCTGCGCGGGCGAATAGGGATAGGGGAGCGTGAAGATGAGCGTGGTGATGGCGAGGATGAAGGTGAAGATATTTTTCACCAGATAGAGCGAGGCACTGCGCTCGATGTTGTTGATCACGCGGCGTCCCTCAGCGACAACCGACGGCATGGCGGAAAAATCAGAGTCCAACAGGACGATATGCGACGCCTGACAGGCGACGGAGCTGCCGGAGGCCATGGCAACCGAGCAGTCCGCCTCGCGCAGGGCGAGGACGTCGTTGACGCCGTCGCCGGTCATGGCGACGGTGTGGCCCGCGGCCTTCATGGCCTTGACAAGCTGCTTTTTCTGGTCGGGCGTGACGCGGCCGAAGACCGTGCAGCGTTCGGCGGCCTGCGCGAGCTGCTTTTCGGTCTGAAGCGTGCGCGCATCGACGTAATTCTCTGCACCCTCGATCCCGGCGCGGCGCGCGACCTCGGAAACCGTGAGCGCATTATCGCCGGAGATGACCTTGACGGCAACGCCCTGACGGGCGAAGTAGGCGAACGTATCGGGCGCGGCGTCGCGGATTTTATTGGAGAGCAGGACGAGTGAGAGCGGCAGGAGCGGCGCGGTGGGCGCGTCGTCGTTCAGGCTGCCGTCGTAGAGGCCAAGGAGCAGCACGCGGCAGCCCTTGGCCGAGAACTCCTCCACCTGACGGAGTGTGTCCGCCGCGTCCGGCTGCGAGGCGAGCAGAATATCGGGCGCGCCGAGGAGGTAGACCTCGTCAGAGTGGAACTGAACGCCGCCGTATTTTTTCGCCGAGGAGAAGGGCAGTGTCTGCTGCGCGGCGCGATGGGCCGCGCCGTCGAAATAGCGCTTGAGCGCGGCCATGGTGTCGTTATCGGTCTGCATGGCGGCGACATAGTCAGCCATGATGCTGCGGATATCCTCTTCACAGAAACGATCTGGCGCGAGGGGAACAATGTCATCGACAATCATGGCCGGTTCGGTGATGGTGCCGGTTTTGTCGACGCAGAGGGTATCGACGCGGGCGAGCGTTTCGATGCAGTCCATGTCGTGGACAAGCGTGCGGCGGCCGGCCAGGCGGATGATGCTGGCGACAAGCGCGAGGCTTGTGAGCAGATACAGCCCCTCCGGAATCATACCAACAATGGAGCCAACTGTGGACACGACGGATGTCACCGCATCGCGCCCAATCCAGCGATATTCCTTAATGAACATCAGCACGCCGAGCGGAATGACGAGGAAACCGATCCACTTGATGAGACTGGTCAGGGAGCGCATCATCTCGGATTTCGGCTGCTTGCCCGCTTTTTTGGCTTCGATGGTGAGCTTGGAGACAAACGAATCGGCCCCGACTGCGGTCAGGCGCGCGCGGCAGGAGCCGCTGACAACGAAGCTGCCAGAGAGCAGGTTGTCGCCCGGTTTTTTCACGATCTCGTCGGACTCGCCGGTGACGAGGGCTTCGTTGACGCGGCATTGGCCAGAGACGACCTCAGCGTCGGCACAGATCTGGCAGCCGGGATCGAAGAGGACAATGTCGTCCCGGACAAGCTGTGCCTCCTGCACCTGCTCGAGTGCGCCGCCGCGCACGACGTCGAATTCCGCGGCGGTGAGGATGTTCAGCTTGTCCAGCTTGCGCTGCGCGCGCAGGTCCTGAATGGTGCCGATGACGGTGTTGCAGAGGACAACGCCCATGAACGTCAGATTCAGCCACTGCCCGACCGCTGCAATGCAGAGCGCAAGCAGGAAAAAGAGCATGTTGAAATAGGTGAATACGTTTTCCTTCACAATCTGGCCGGCCGTTTTGCGAGGCGGCTCGACCGGGCGGTTATCCAGCCCGGCGGCGACGCGCTCGGCGACCTGTGCGTCGCTCAGGCCAGTCTCCGCTGCGGCGCAGAACACCGGAATGCTGACCGGTATCTGCGCCCCCGGCAGGGGAGCGGTTTGTTTTTGTTTTCGAGGCAAGGGTGTAAACCTCCTTTTGCCGCACTTTGAAATAAGTATAGGGGAAAAATGTAAACGGAATATAAATTTCCGAAGTCTGCCGCAAAAATTTAAGGCAGCAACGCACAATTCGGCAAGTCGATTCGACGAGAGATTTTTCGTCAAGTCAAGATTTGAAAAGTGCAGGAATACTGTATGTATTTCAAACTTTTCAAACCGCGGAATTGGCGGAAAAGATCCGCCGAAGCGTGCATGTACGGTATTGCCTTAAGAATTTTCGACCGGCGGAAGCTCCCATCCGACCAGGAGCAGCCCCTGGGCCACCGAGATGTGTGCCTCCGGCGCAAGGATGTGGTTGCTGACGCCAAGCGGAAACGCGCTGCCAAGCGGCGCGTCCGTCAACTCGTACTGCACGCCGCGCAGCGTCAGCCCTTCAGCGTCCGCACCGAGGTTGAAGATCGAGAGCAGGCCCCAGGGGACGGTCTGCCGGACGGTGAGGGCCTCATTTTCGATTACGGTATAGACGAAATTGTCATCATAGAGCCAGCCGCGCGCGCCGTGACGGCGGAGGAAGGCCAGCGATTGGAGGTTGGCCAGCGTATGGTCAAGGCGATGGCCGCCGGTCGCACCGTAAAAGTAAAACTCGGTGCAGCCCCGTGCAAGTCCCTCGCGGATGGCGAGCATGCTGTCGGTGTCGTCCTTTTCAACCGGGACGCGGACAGTGGGCTCGTCTGCCGGCTGGGGCATGGAGTCAAAATCGCCAATGACCAGATCTGGCTGTATGCCAAGCCGGTTGCAGAGCAGAAGGCCGGCGTCGGCAGCAATTTTGTAATCACCGGGCTCCGGCACGGCCCGCAGGCCATAGAAGGTGCCGGCAGAATAGATAAAGCAGCGTTTCATAGGGGATTCGCTCCGATCCGATCAAATTTTCTTCATTATACAAAATAGGACAGGAGATTGCAAGAAACAGCGGCCGATTCTTGACAAAGCAAGACCCGGGTGATATCATAAGGCTGACAATTCCAAGGGGTGCTGTTTATGGCTGAGATGGGCGATGGTCCAAACCCTCAAACCTGATCCGGGTAATACCGGCGTAGGAATGCGAGTATATGCACAGAATTTACCGCATTGCCAAAGCCGCAATGCGGTTTTTTCATCGTTTCCGTTGGAGTTGATCTCAGAAAGAAAGCAGGATAATACAATGAAACACAAGAACCTGCGCGCCCTTTGTGAGGGCGCCATCATGGTCGCGCTGGCCACGGCGCTGAGCTACCTCAAGCTGCTCGAGCTGCCGCAGGGCGGAAGCGTCTGCATCGGTATGCTGCCGATCTTCCTCTATAGCGCGCGCTGGGGCGTCGGCCCGGCGTTCCTCACGTCGTTTGCCTATGGCCTTCTGCAGCTGCTGCTCGACGGCGCGTATGCCTGGGGCCCGACGTCGATGCTGCTGGACTATCTGCTGGCGTTCGGCGTGCTTGGCGTAGCGGGCTTCTTCCACAGGAAGAAGGGCGGCATTTTCATCGGCACGGTCGTTGGCTGCGTCTGCCGCTTCATCGTCCATTTCATCAGCGGCATCACGATCTACAAGATCTATGAGCCGACGGAGCTCTTTAACTCCACGTTTACGAATCCGTATCTTTATTCCGCAGTTTACAACGGCAGCTATGTGTTCATCGACATGGCGCTCTGCCTCGTGATCACGGCGCTGATCTACAAGCCGCTGAAAAAGTACATCAACGGCACAGATCTTACCAAGTAAAGAAAACAGCCCCTGCCTGTGCAGTCTTACAGGCAGGGGCATTTTACTATTTCAGAGTAAGATACAAGTAAATGTTCAGTCCTATGACCGCAGCAGCAAACGCAAGAAGAATGGAATACAGGATCTTCATAGTTTTCTGTTCCGTACAGCGGATACAATACAGCAGATAAACGCCCCAACAGAAATAAGCGATCATACCAATGCCGCTGCGGCGAATCAGCAGGGAAAGTGCAAACAACACATTGATAAACCGCATACCTTTTTCTGAACAAAGATAATTCTTGATTTTTTGCACGCTGAAGCCCTCCTTGCCTCTTTTATCTTAAATATCAATATACTACAGCTTTGGGAAAAGCGCAAGAACGGACTGCGTGGGGCGTTTTACATGTTTTTTACAGCGCCGCCTCTTGATTTGGACGTGAATTGGGGGTAGAATGAAGCTGAGATAGAATGTCTGAGAAATGGGGTATGCAAAGATGACATACGAAGAGATTAAAAATAACAAGGAGATCAACTCCTATATCCGGCAGGCGGATGCGTCGCTTGTGGCGCTGGGCTTCACAGAGCACAGCTTTGCGCATGTGACGCTGGTGGCGGAGAAGGCGGGGTACATTCTGGAGACGCTTGGCTATCCGGCGCGGACCGTGGAGCTGGCAAAGATCGCGGGCTATCTGCACGACATCGGCAATCTTGTCAACCGCATCGACCACAGCCAGTCCGGCGCGGTGATGGCGTTCCGAATCCTCGACCATATGGGCTTCACGCCGGATGAGATCGGCGTGATCGTCTCGGCCATCGGCAACCACGACGAAGGCACGGGCGTGCCGGTCAGTCCGGTGGCGGCAGCGCTGATCCTCGCGGACAAGAGCGACGTGCGGCGCAACCGCGTGCGCAATCAGGACACATCGACCTTCGACATCCACGACCGCGTAAACTATTCGGTCACAAAGGCGGAGCTGAAGATCAACGAGGCACACACGCTCATCAAGCTGAAGCTGACGGTCGACACGCACTATGGCTCGGTCATGGATTATTTTGAAATTTTCATGCAGCGCATGATTCTCTGCCGGAAGGCGGCAGAAAAGCTGGGGCTGCAATTTAAGCTGATGATCAACGAACAGCAGCTGATTTAATGATCTAAAATCTTCCGGGATAGCAGGTCGTGCAGCCGTCCATCCTAACGGTAGGAGGGATGGGCGATGACGAAGGAATTTTACTGGGACTTATTCTGCGAGACCGGCGCGCCGGAGGCATATCTGCTCTACCGGCGAAATGAGGCACAAGATGGTACAAAAGCTGACGGGGCTCGTCCTGCGGACAACGGAATATAAGGAAAGCGACCTGATTTTAAACATCCTGACGCGCGAGCAGGGCCTGATTTCGGCCAAGGCGCGCGGCGTGCGCACAAACCGGAGCCACAACAAGGGCGCCTGCCAGCTGCTTTGCTATTCTGAGTTTACAATCACAGATTACCGCGGCTTTTCGGCCATCTCGGAGGCCAGCGCCCTTGAGATGTTCCCGGAGCTGCGGAGCGATATCGAGCTTTTGTCCCTGGCAAGCTATTTTGCACAGGCGGCGGAGGTTTTATCGCAGGAGGACGCGGCAAACGGCGAGGTGCTCTCGCTGACGCTGAACGCGCTGTACGCGCTGTCCAAGCTCCGCAAGCCGCAGGATCTGGTCAAGGCAGCCTTTGAGCTGCGGCTGGCGTGCATCGGCGGCTATGCGCCGGACTTGACCGGCTGCGCGGTCTGTGGAAGGGCGGACTGCGGGCGGTTTCTGGTGTCGGGTGGCTGCCTGCAATGTTTGGAGTGTGGGCTTGGTGAGGGGTTGAGCCTGCCGGTGAGCGCGGGGTGTCTCGCCGCGATGCGGTATATCACAGGCTGCGAAGGAAAGCGGCTTTTCTCGTTTTCCCTCGAGGGCCCGGCGCGCAAGGAGCTGGCCGACGCGGCGGAGACGTATCTGGTCACGCAGCTGGAGCGTGGATTTTACACACTGGATTTTTATAAATCACTACTTTTGACATAGGAAATAACGCAAAATGAATGAACAATATCAGAAATCACTGACAAAGCTGGAGCTTGATAAGGTGCTGGCGCTGCTGGCTGACCACGCCTCCAGCCCGGCGGCGAAGGAACGGTGCCTGGCTGTCCGGCCGCTGAATGATGCAGAGGATATCCGCGTCCTGCAAGCGCAGACGAGCGCGGCCTGCAAGCTCATCACGCTCAAGGGTTCGCCGAGCTTCGGCGGGATCGTGGACGTGGGCGCGTCGCTCAGCCGGGCGGACCGGGGCGGCTGCCTCAGCCCGGAGGAGCTTTTGCGTGTGGCGACGGTCCTGAAGGCGGCGCGGATGGCGAAGGAGTATGCCGAGGGCGACGCCGTGGAGAGCGGCCTCGACATCTTCTTCCGGCAGCTGACGCCGAACAAATTCTTTGAAGAGCGCATTTTTACGTCGATTTTATCCAAGGACGAGATCGCGGACGCAGCGAGCAGCGAGCTGGCATCCATCCGCCGGAAGATCCGGCAGCAAAGCAGCAAAATCCGTGAATCCTTGCAGAAGATCATCACGTCGCCGACGTACGCGAAAATTTTGCAGGAGCCGATCGTGACCATCCGCTCCGACCGTTTCGTCGTGCCGGTCAAGGCCGAGTGTAAGAGTCAGCTGCCGGGACTGGTGCACGACGTGTCGTCCTCGGGCAGCACGTTTTTCATCGAGCCGATGAGCGCCGTGAACGGCAACAACGAGCTGCGGGAGCTGTTCGTCGCGGAGCGCAAGGAGATTGAACGCATTCTGGCCGAGCTCTCCGCCGAGGCGGCGGCGCGGCGGGAGAGCATCGATCTCAACTATGAGATGCTCGTTACGCTGGACTGCATCTTCGCCCGTGCGAAGCTGTCGTTTGCGATGCACGGCATCGAGCCGGTCATCCGGACGGACGGGAAGCTGGAGCTCAAGTGCGCGCGCCATCCGCTCATCGATGCGAAAAAGGTCGTGCCCATTTCGCTGAGCCTCGGCGTCGACTTTGATACCATGGTCATCACCGGCCCAAACACCGGCGGTAAGACCGTCACGCTGAAAACCATCGGACTTTTGACGCTGATGGCGGAGTGCGGTCTGCATATCCCGGCGGATGACGGCAGCTCGATTGCAATTTATGAAACCGTGCTGGCCGACATCGGAGACGAGCAGTCGATCGAGCAGTCGCTCTCGACGTTCTCGTCGCACATGCGCAACATCGTGGAAATTTTGCAGGTCTGTGACCGTGACAGCCTGATCCTCTTTGACGAGCTCTGCGCGGGTACCGACCCGGCGGAGGGCGCGGCGCTGGCTATCGCGCTGATCGAGTTCTGCCGGAAGTGCGGCGCGAAGGTCGCGACCACGACACACTATGCCGAGCTGAAGCTCTACGCGATGCGCACGGAGGGGGTTATCAATGCGTCTTGCGAATTCAACGTCGAGACGCTTCAGCCGACCTACCGGCTGCTCATCGGCATCCCGGGAAAATCCAATGCCTTTGCCATCTCGCGGCGTCTGGGTTTGGATGAGAAGATCATCGAGGATGCGCACAGCATGGTCAGCCAGAACGACGTCAACTTTGAAGATGTCCTCACGCAGCTCGAACAGCAGCGGCAGCAGATGGAGCAGGCAAAAGTCGAAGCCGAGCGACTGCGCATGGAAACGGAAAAGCAGAAAGAAAAATCCGACGAATATTATGCCCAGATCAAGGCCGAACGAGACAAAGCCGTGCAGCAGGCGCGCAAAGAGGCGCAGTACATCATCGAAGACGCCCGCCGGACGGCCAACAACGTCTATGAAGAGCTCAAGCAGCTGCGCAAGCAAGCAAAAGACGGTGCGTTCGTCGAAGGGTCGAACGAGAAGCAGGCCACGCTCCGCCGGAGCCTCAATGAGGCCGAGGGCAAGCTCCGCGAAAAGCAGGAGGTGCGCCAGCGCCCGGCCGCCAGCCGCGCCATTCGCGCAGGTGATACCGTGGAGCTTTTGAAATTCGGCTCGAAGGCGACGGTGCTGGCCGTCAACAAAGACGGCAGCTATCAGCTGCAGGCCGGGATCATGAAGGTGAACGCGAAGCCGGACGAGGTCTATCTGCTCGAAAACGAGACGCAGGCCAAGGCGAAAAAGCTGATGGAGGGCAAGGTGCGTGAGCTGAAGTCCGCCATCCAGCCGGAGCTGGATATCCGCGGCATGGCCGTGGACGAGGCGCTGCCGGTTTTGGAAAACTTTTTGGACGCAGCCTATATGGGGAACCTCCCGAACGTCCGCATCATCCACGGAAAGGGCACGGGCGTGCTCCGTGCGGCGGTGCAGGACGCGCTGCGGCGGTGTAAATACGTCAAATCGTTCCGCCTCGGCGTCTATGGCGAGGGCGAGACAGGCGTCACAATCGCGGAATTCAAATGAAAATGCCCGCCACGGGCACGGGCTGTTAAATAATGATTGACTTTTGCCTGAAATTTGATAAAATCTAAGAATAGACAGCATGATATGTAAGGAGTGTCATCTATGTACATGCAGCAATCCATCGTAAAGTGTGAATCCGGCCTGTACAACCGTCAGGCGACGTACTTCATCCAGAAGGCGAACGAGTTCAAGTCCAGCATCTGGGTCGAGGTCGAAGACCGGAAGATCAATGCAAAGAGCTTGCTCGGCGTGCTTTCCATGGGCATCACCAAGGGAACCCGCATCAGCATCATCGCGGAAGGCCCGGACGAAGAGGAAGCCGTCAAGGCATTGACTGAAATGCTTGTGAAGGAAATCTTCTGATTCGGAGCTTACGCCGTCTCGGACTGTTCCGGGACGGCGTTTTTTATCGCTATGACATTTGAAGAACTGAAAAACAAGGCGCTCTCGCTGCCGTACGCCCCGGGCGTGTATCTCATGCACGACAAAACCGGCACGGTCATCTACGTCGGCAAGGCCAAAAAACTGAAAAACCGCGTCAGCCAGTATTTTCAGGACTCCTCGGCGCACACGCCGAAGACACGGCAGATGGTGGCGCATATCGACCATTTCGATGTGATCGTTGCGGCTTCGGAGTTTGAGGCACTGGTGCTCGAGTGCTCGCTCATCAAGCGGCACATGCCGAAATACAACATCCTGCTCAAGGACGGGAAGGGCTATCCCTATGTGCGCGTCGATCTGCACGCGGAATATCCCTTCTTCGAGCTGGTGAACAAAACCGCGAACGACGGGGCGAGCTATTTTGGCCCGTTTGGCGGGCGGTATGTGACGCAGCACATGCTCGACACGCTGCGCCTGAGCCTGAAGCTGCCGCGATGCAAAAAGCGCTTCCCGCGCGACCTCGGCAAAGAGCGGCCCTGCCTCAACTATCACATGGGGCACTGCGACGCCTGGTGCCAGTTCTCGCGCGACCCGGCGGAATACCGCACGCGGGTGCAGCAGGTCGTTTTGATGCTGGAAGGGAAATATAAAGACGTCGCTGCCGGGATCCGGGAGAAGATGGAAGCGGCGGCAGAGCGGCTGGAATTTGAGCAGGCCGCAGTCCTGCGCGACCGGCTCAAGGCCGTGGAAGCGCTCGGCGAAAAGCAGCTTGTGACGGCCGGAACCATGGCCAACACCGACGTGATCGGCTATTATCAGAGCGAGGCGAAGGCCTGCTTCGCCGTGCTGCACTTTGTGGACGGAAATCTGCTCGACAAGGACTATGAAATCCTCACCCCCTCGGACACGCCGGAGGAGACGGTTTCCTCGCTCGTCAAGCAGTATTATCTCATCCGGGGCGCGGCGCCAAAGCAGATCTTTCTTCCTTGCGAGATGGAGGATGCAGCGCTCTTTGCAGAGCTTTTGCAGCAAAATCTCGGCAAAAAAGTGCGCATCAGCCGTCCGCAGCGCGGCGACAATGTGAAGCTCGTAGAGCTGGCCAACAAAAATGCCCGCGAGGAAGCCGAGCGCGTCACCAGCAAAACCGAGCGGCAGAAAGGATCTCTTCGGCTGCTCGAGACGATGCTGGGGCGGAGCGAGGCGCTGCATCGGCTGGAATCCTACGACATTTCTCATATCGCCGGCACGGACATCGTGGCCTCAATGGTGGTGTTCTGCGACGGCGCGCCGTCGAAAAAGGACTATAAGCGCTTCAAATTGGAGGATATGCCGGATCAGGACGATTATGCCTCGATGCGGCAGGTGCTCACGCGGCGGCTGCGCCATTTTGTGGCGGGGGACGCTGGCTTTTCCGACCGGCCGGACGCGCTGCTCATCGACGGCGGCATCGAGCATGCGAAGATCGCGGAGCAGGTCGTGCTGGACTTTGCGCTCAGCATCCCGGTCTACGGTATGGTCAAGGACGACCGGCACCGGACACGCGCGCTGGTCACCGCCGACGGCCAGGAGATCGGCATTTCCGGAAACCAGGCGGTCTTTTCGCTCATCGGACGGATTCAGGAGGAGACGCACCGGTTTGCCATCGAATATCATCGCCAGCTGCGCTCCAAGCACCTGCGCGAGTCGTCGCTGGAAAAGATCCCCGGCGTGGGACCGAAGCGGCGCGAGCAGCTGTTGAAAAAATTCCGCTCCGTGGGCGCAATCTCGAAAGCGGAGCTTCCGGCCCTGCGCGAGGTGCTCCCGGAGGGGACGGCGCAGGCGGTCTATTCGTATTTTCATCAGGAGGAAATCCCATGCGAGTCATCACAGGAACAGCCCGGGGTGTAAGCCTGAAGGCCCCGAAGGGGATGGACACCCGGCCCACGATGGATCAGGTCAAGGAGGGGATCTTTTCAGCCATCCAGTTTGAAGTGGAGGGCCGGAGGGCACTCGACCTTTTCGCGGGCTCCGGTCAGCTCGGCATTGAGGCGCTCAGCCGGGGCGCGCGGGCGGCTGTGTTTGTCGACGCGCGGCGGGAGGCCTGCCAGGCGGTGCGCGAAAATCTGGAAAAGACGCACCTCGTGCAATCGGCGTGCGTCGTCCAGGCGGACTACCTTTCTTACCTCGCCGGCTGCCGGGAACGGTTTGACCTGGTCTTTTTGGACCCGCCGTATGCGGAAGTTTTTCTGGAAAATGCGTTAAAACGGATATCAGAAATTGACATTCTATCGGATAGTGGTATAATAATCTGCGAAAGACCTGTGGAAAAGGCGCTGACCGCCGACTACGCCGGGCTTACGCATTACCGTGATTACCGGTACGGGAAAACGGCTGTGACAATTTTCCGAAAGGCGTCGTCCCTATGAGAACAGCGATTTACCCCGGCAGCTTCGACCCGGTGACCAACGGCCATCTTAACATCATCCGCCGCGCGGCCAAGAGCTTTGACCGGCTGGTCGTGTGCGTGATGTACAATGTGGATAAGCACCCGATGTTTACCGCGCAAGAGCGCGTGGAGCTCATCCGGCGCGTGACGGCGGACATCCCGAATGTGGAGGTCAAATTTTCGGACAAGCTTTTGGCCGATTTCGCCCGGGATGAGGGCAGCTCCATCATCGTCAAGGGCCTCCGCGCCGTGTCGGATTTTGAACGGGAATTTCAAATGGCCCTGGTCAATCACAAGCTGAACCCTGGACTCGATACGATGTTTCTGACTGCGGAGCATCAGTTTATGTATCTCTCGTCAAGTGCAGTCAAAGAGCTCGGGCGATACGACGTGGCGCTGGAGGATTTCCTTCCGGCGGCGATCATCCCGGATTTCAAAGCCCGCATGGCGCGGCAGATCAGAGGAGGACAAAGCAATGGCAAATAACGGCATTGAGGAAATCATCACGACGTTATATGAAATGGTACAGGACGCATGGAGCCTGCCGCTGGGCAACGAAAAATGCGTGGTGGAGCGCGACAAGGTACTCGATCTGCTCGACGAGATCAGCAACCAGCTCCCCGGTGAGCTGAAGCAGGCGAAGACCATTGTGGAATCCCGCAACGAGGTCATTACGAACGCCAAGCGCGAGGCGGAGAACATCCTCAAGCAGGCCGAGCAGCGCGCCAAGCAGATGATCTCTCGCGAAGAGATCACCCGTCAGGCGGCCCAGCAGGCCGACGAGATGGTCAAGGCCGCACAGCAGAAGATCAAAGAGCTCAAGCAGGTGACGAACGACTATGTCGACGATGCCATGAAGCGCACCGAAGACGCCATCGCACAGTCTCTCAGCGAGATTCGCGACTCGCGCTCGAAATTCCGCGCGCTCGTCAATCCGCAGGCGGCAAAGCCTTCGCCCATCATTGAGGACATTTGATCCTTGGATCAATCTTGACATTTTGCCGGTTTTCCGGTAAGATATCCCATATTGCAATCGGCTGTGAAGAGGAAGCAGCGGGCAGTTTGGCGGCAAAGAGAGGGAACGGCTGGTGAAAGTTCCCGCGCCGGGGCCCGCGCGTCGCCTCTGAGCCGCGCACCGAACACAAAGCTAAGTAGGCTGCGCCGGGGCCTCCCGTTACAGAGGAACGAGTGTCCGCGCTTCGCGGGAACTTCAGGTGGTACCACGGTCCTTGATCGCCCTGAGCCTTTTGGTTCAGGGCGTTTTTTATGCGTGAGAACAGGGGAGAATACGTTGGATTTTACATTTTTAATCGGAAAATATGACGAAAAGCGACTGACGCCGCAGCTGGCACAGGCGCTTGCCGCCGCGAAGGCCGCAGCTGGCGGCGCAGATGCGAAAAAGCGCGCGGCCGGTCTTGTCCGCGGCAGAATCGGCGTTGCAATTTTGATGATCGCGCTGGGCGCGGTTTTGATCTATGTGTCGCTGCGCAATCCGGCCATCAACCGCAGGCTCTATCTGCCCATCTCGCTGCTCGCCATCCTGGCCAGCATCTATTTGCTGCTCACCTGCAAGGAGGCCGCCTGGGGCATGGAAAAACCCTCGGCCAAAGCCCTGCTCCGCAGCCTGAACGGCATTGAATCTTCGCAGAAGCCGATGGTGCGCCTGCGCAGCGACGGTGTGACAATCACGGCGAAGAGCGGCGAGAGCCATGCGGACTTTTCGCAGATCGACGCCGCGGCAGAGACGGACGATCTCATCGTCCTGCGCCATGGCCGCAGCGTCACGGTGCTGCAAAAGCGCGACCTCGTGAGCCAGAATCCGGAAGCGGTTCGCGCAGCGCTCCAAAGTGCGCTGGACTGCCCCTATCTTTTGCTGTAATTTACTTGGAAACAGGAGAACAATATGAAAAAAGAATTACCCAAACAGTATGACCCGAAGCAGGTTGAAAGCCAGATCTATCAGATGTGGCTGGACAACAACTGCTTCCGCGCCGAGGTGGACCCGGCGAAAAAACCGTATTCCATCGTCATGCCGCCCCCTAACGTCACTGGCCAGCTCCACATGGGCCACGCGCTGGACTCGACGCTGCAGGATATCCTGACACGCTATAAGCGTATGCAGGGCTACAGCGCGCTCTGGCTCCCGGGCACTGACCATGCAGGCATCGCCACGCAGATCAAGGTGGAAGAGGAGCTGCGTACGAAGGAAGGCCTGACGCGCTATGACCTCGGCCGTGAAAAGTTCCTCGAGCGCGTGTGGGCCTGGAAGGAAAAGTACGGCAGCCGCATTGTTGAGCAGCAGAAGAAGCTCGGTGTCAGCTGCGACTGGTCCCGCAGCCGTTTTACGCTGGACGAGGGCTGCTCAAAGGCCGTGCGCGAGACGTTCTGCGAGCTCTATGACAAGGGCCTCATCTACAAGGGCAGCCGGATCATCAACTGGTGCCCGCACTGCGTGACGGCGCTCTCCGACGCAGAGGTCGAGTACGTCGACAAGCCTGGCCACCTCTGGTATATCCGCTATCCGCTTTCCGACGGCAGCGGTGACATCGTTGTCGCAACAACCCGGCCCGAGACCATGATGGGCGACACCGGCGTCGCGGTCAACCCGGAGGACGAGAAGTTCAAGCACCTCATCGGCAAGACCTGTATCCTGCCGATCATGAACCGTGAAATCCCGATTGTGGGCGACGAGTACTGCGAGATTGGCTTCGGCACCGGCGCGGTCAAGATGACCCCGGCGCACGACCCGAACGACTTTGAAGTCGGCCTGCGGCACAACCTTGAGGTTATCCGTGTCCTCGATGACAACGGCAAGGTCAACGAAAATGGCGGCAAATACTGCGGGCTCGACCGCTACGAGTGCCGCAAGGCCATCGTGGCCGACCTCGAGGCCGAGGGCTACCTGGTCAAGACCGAACCCTATTCCCACAACGTCGGCACCTGCTATCGCTGCCACAACGACGTGGAGCCGATCATCTCCGCGCAGTGGTTTGTGAAGATGCAGCCGCTGGCCAAGGAGGCCATCCGCGTGGTGAAGGACGGGACGATCAAGTTCGTGCCGGAGCGTTTCTCGAAAATCTATATCAACTGGATGGAAAACGTGCATGACTGGTGCATCTCCCGCCAGCTCTGGTGGGGCCATCAGATCCCGGCGTGGTACTGCGACGAGTGCGGCCACATCAACGTCAGCCGTGAGGATCCGACGAAGTGCGGAAAGTGCGGCTGCACGCACCTCACGCGCGACGAAGACGTGCTCGACACCTGGTTCTCCTCCGGACTCTGGCCGTTCTCCACGCTCGGCTGGCCGAACACCGAGTCGGAAGACCTCAAATACTGGTATCCGACAACCGATATGGTCACCGGCTATGACATCATCTTCTTCTGGGTGGCCCGTATGGTCTTCTCCGGCATGGAGCAGATGAAGAAAGAGCCCTTCAAGACCGTCTTCATCCACGGCCTTGTCCGCGACGACAAGGGCCGTAAGATGTCAAAGTCCCTCGGCAACGGCATCGACCCGCTGGAGATGGCGGACAAGTTCGGCGCGGACGCGCTGCGCTTCAACCTGATTACCGGCAACTCGCCCGGCAACGACATGCGCTTCTATGTCGAAAAGTGCGAGGCAATGCGCAACTTTGCCAACAAGATCTGGAACGCCAGCCGCTATGTGCTCATGAACCTGACGGTCGAAGAGCCGGGCCTACCGGCGATGAGCGAGCTGGAGATCGAGGATAAGTGGGTGCTCTCGAAGCTCAATACCCTCATCCGCGAAGTGACCGAGAACATGGACGCCTACGAGCTGGGGGTGGCCTCGGCCAAGGTCTATGATTTCATTTGGGACACCTATTGCGACTGGTATATTGAGCTGACGAAGACGCGCCTTTACAGCGAGAACGAGCAGAGCAAGCTGGCCGCGCAGCGCGTGCTGGTCTATGTGCTTGATCAGATTCTGCGGCTTCTGCATCCGTTTATGCCGTTCATCACCGAAGAGATCTGGCAGGCCATCCCGCATGAGGGCAAGTTCATCATGTCCAGCGACTGGCCCGTCTGGCACGACGAGCTGGCGTTCCCGTCCGACGAGGAGGCCATGGAGCTCATCAAGGACGCCATCACGGCCATCCGCGCCCGGCGCGCGGAGATGAATGTCCCGGCAAACAAGCGCGTGAACATGACCATTGCCACGGCGCGGCAGGACGTCTTCACCGCCGGCATTCCGTTCTTCTGCCGTCTGGCCGGGGCCGAACATGTGACGGTGACAGACGCGGTGGACGAAGCCGCGATGGAACGCGAGGGTATGGTCGAAGTCGTGACGCACGCGGCCGGCATCTTCATTCCGCTCTCCGAGCTGGTCGACTTTGAAAAAGAGCTGGCCCGCATCGCCAAGGAGAAGGAGAACTGCCGCAAGCAGATCGCCATGTTCGAAGGCAAGCTCAGCAACGAAAGCTTCGTTGCCAAGGCGCCGGAGAAGGTCGTAAATGACCAGCGCGAGAAACTGGCCAAGGCCCAGGCCCTGCTCCAGCAGCTGGAGGAGAGCGAAAAGCGCCTGAAAAAGTAACGGACAGGCCGCGCTGCCACGCGGTTTGACGATTTCTCAAGCGTTTGCGGCTTCGGCTGAATTTCGACCGTTTCTTTTTCCCGTTTTGTTTATAATGGACACGCAGAAGGGATTCTGCGTGTCCATTTTTTGTTTTGGAGTTGAATCACGAATGAATCTGACAAGTTTTTTGCAGGACAAGCGCCTGATGATCGCGCTGAAAGGGGACATCGACCACCACGGTGCGAAGGATGTGATGCGCGTGCTGGGCAACAAGATCGACCTCTATCTGCCCGCTGTCTGCGTGCTGGATTTCCGGGACGTGACGTTTATGGACTCCAGCGGCATCGCCATCATCATCTCCTGCATCCGGCGCATGCGCGAGCTGCGCGGGGAAGTGATCGTGGAAAATGTGCCGCCGCAGCCGATGAAGGTGCTCCGCGCGTCGGGGCTGGAACAAATTGTGAAGATTGAAGAAAGAGGACTGGTTTATGAAAGTTGAAAATTACCTGAGCGTGGAGTTTCCAAGCCGCTCCGCCAATGAGGCCCTGGCGCGGTCGCTTGTGGCGTGCTTTGCCGCGCAGCTCGACCCGACCATGGACGAGCTGGGGGATATCAAAACAGCGGTCTCGGAGGCCGTGACAAACTGCATCGTCCACGCCTATCCCGACCGCATCGGCACCATCACGCTCCGCTGCCGCATTCTCGAGGGCCGGACGCTCGACATCGTCATCCGCGACAAGGGCTGCGGCATCCCGGACATTACGCAGGCACGCACACCGATGTTCACCACCGGCGGCGAGGAACGCAGCGGCATGGGCTTCACGATCATGGAGAGCTTTATGACGAGCCTGCGCGTGACGTCAAAGGTCGGTAAGGGAACGACGGTACATATGAAGCGTAAAATCGTCCGCCGGGGGGAGCGCAATTGAGCACAGAGACGCTCATCCGCGCCGCGCAGGGCGGCGACCGCGCGGCCTCAGAGCAACTGGTCGTAGAAAACACAGGGCTCATCTGGTCCATTGCCCGGCGCTATTTTGGCCGCGGAACCGAGCCGGATGACCTCTATCAGCTCGGCTGCGTTGGGTTTTTGAAGGCCGTTGCCGGCTTTGACCCGGCGTATGGCACGCAGTTTTCCACCTATGCCGTGCCGAAGATCGCGGGGGAGATCCGCCGCTTTCTGCGCGATGACGGCCAGGTCAAGGTCAGCCGGAGCCTCAAAGAGCGCGCCGCGCAGATCCATCAAGCCCGCGCGGCGCTCACAGGCCAGCTCGGGCGGGAGCCTGCCATCTCGGAGCTGGCGGCAGAGCTTGGCCTGACGCCGGAGGAAATCGCGACGGCGGAGACGGCGACCGCAGCGGCGGAGTCCATCCAGCGCGAGAGCGGTGAGGAGGGGTTTTCCCTCGAGGACGTTCTCTGCACGGATGGCATGGAGGACCGCATTCTGGAGTCGCTGTCGCTGCGAAATGCGCTCTCGCATCTCACAGAGCGCGAACGGCTGGTGGTGAACCTGCGATACTTCCACGGCCTGACGCAGCAAAAGATCGCCGATCTGCTTGCGGTGTCGCAGGTGCAGGTGAGTCGGATTGAGAAAAAGGCGCTCAGCCAGCTGCGGCAGTATTTCTGATAGACAAAACGCGAAAAATATACTAAAATAGAGCCATCGAATATTCGCTGCCGCGGGCGGCGGTAAGGATGGATCTATGAACGCTGAATTGGAAGAACGATTTTTAGCTGCACGCCGCGCGGTCATCGCCCGGCGTTTTTCGGGGCTGAACGAGATGCAGCGCCGGGCCGTCATGACGACCGAGGGGCCGCTGCTGCTCCTGGCCGGTGCGGGAAGCGGCAAGACGACCGTGCTCATTAACCGCATTGCGAACCTCATCGCCTTCGGCGAGGGCTCGGATTCCCGGGAGATTCCCGATTACATCACGGAGGACGACGTCGCCTTCCTCGAGTCCTATCTCGAAACCGGCGACGAGAGCATGCAGTCCCGTGCCGAGGCGCTCTCGGCGCTGCGCCCTGCCGCGCCGTGGTCGATCATCGCGATTACGTTTACAAACAAAGCGGCAAACGAACTCAAAGAGCGGCTCGAGCGGATGCTCGGGCCGGAGGCCCTTGACGTCTGGGCTATGACGTTTCACTCGGCCTGCTGCCGCATCCTGCGGCGGGATATCGACCGGCTGGAGGGCTACTCCTCCAGCTTCACAATCTATGATTCGTCAGACTCTGAGCGCGTGATCAAGGACGTGCTGCGCGATTTTCAGATGGACGAGAAGGCCTTTCCGCCGCGGCTGGCGCTCTCGGTCATCAGCCGTGCGAAGGACAAGATGCAGTCGCCGGCGGAGTTTGACAAGACAGCCGCTGTCGCGGGTGATTACCGGATGGAGAAGATTTCACAGATCTATGCCGAGTATCAAAGCCGCCTGCACACGGCCAACGCGCTGGATTTTGACGACATCATCCTGAAAACAGTCGAGCTGCTGGAGCGCTTTGACGAGGTTCGCGCCTTTTATCAGCGGAAATTCCGCTATGTGCTCATTGACGAATACCAGGACACGAACGCCCTGCAGTATCGGCTCTCCTCGCTGCTTGCCGGCGGATATGAGAATATCTGCGTCGTGGGCGACGATGACCAGAGTATCTATAAATTTCGCGGCGCGACCATTGAAAACATCCTCTCCTTCGAGCAGCAATACCGCGGCGCGAAGGTCATTCGCCTTGAGCAAAATTACCGCTCGACGCAGTCCATTCTGAATGCCGCAAATGCTGTCATCTCCAACAACAAGGGCCGCAAGGGCAAAAAGCTCTGGACGGAAAACGGCGCGGGCGAGAAGATCAAGGTCTTCGAAGCCCAGAACGAATCGGATGAGGCCAACTATGTCGCAGGCTCGATTATCTCGCGCTCAAAGGGCCAGAATTTCAAGGATTACGCGATTTTGTACCGGACAAACGCGCAGTCCAACGCGCTCGAATATGCCTTCAAACGCAACGGCATCCCATACCGCATCATCGGCGGCACGCGCTTTTTTGACCGGGCCGAAGTGAAGGACATGCTGGCCTATCTGTGCCTGATCAACAACCGTGCGGACGATCTGCGCCTGCGGCGCATTCTCAACCAGCCGCCGCGCGGCATCGGGGCCAAGACCGTCGAGATGGCCGAGCGGCAGGCGACAGCAGCCAATGTACCACTCTACGAGGTCATTCTGCATGCAACTGACTATCCCAGCATGGAAAAGGCCGCCGGTAAGCTCACGGCTTTCTCGCAGATGATTGAAGAATGTGCGCAGCTGCTCTTTACGCTGACGCTTCCGGATTTCTATGAAGAAGTCCTCATACGCACGGGCTATGTCGCCATGCTGGAGGCGAAGAACGACGTGGAATCCCGGACGCGCCTGGAAAACGTGCGCGAACTGAAATCCAGCATCCTCAGCTATATGGAAAATACCGACCAGCCAACGCTCCACGGCTTTTTGGAGGAGATTGCGCTCTATACCGACATCGAGCAGTATGACGCCGAGGCCGATGCCGTCGTCATGATGACGATGCACGCGGCCAAGGGCCTGGAATTCCCGCATGTTTACCTCGTCGGCTTTGAAGAAGGCCTGTTCCCCGGCAACCGCTGCATCGGCGATCCGGAGGAGATGGAGGAGGAGCGGCGCCTTTGCTATGTGGCCATCACACGCGCCAAGCAGACGCTGAATATCACCTACGCCCGTCAGCGCATGCTCTATGGCCGGACAACGACCAATATTCCTTCACGCTTCGTCGACGAGCTGCCGGAAGGCTGCGTGGAAAAGCGCGGCGGCTTCAAACCCCGTCCGGAGCGGAGCTATGATGAGGGATCGCGGGTGAGCGGCTATGGCGGCTACAGCAGCCATGCGCAGCGCGCGCCGCGCAAGGACTATTCCTCGCTCACCGGTGCGGCGCCGAAAAAGGCGAATATTCAGTTCGCCAAGGGCGACATGATCCAGCACAAGGCCTTTGGCCGCGGCATGGTCCTGACAGTCATCCCGATGGGCGGTGACGCGCTGTTAGAAATTGCCTTCGACGGCATCGGCACCAAGCGCCTCATGGCGAACACAGCTTCTCAACACATGACAAAATTATAAGGGGCAGCCCAATACCGCTGGATTCAGTCATGCTTGGCTCCGTACCGCGCATAAAGTGATGCGAGGGGAGGCGGTGGCATGAACCGGAGACGGAGAAGACGGCGGCGCTTCGCGTTGTTTGGGCTGCTTGCGATAATCCTCGCGGCGGCGCTTGGCATTCAGTTCCGGATCCGGCCCATGCTGCGCACGATCGCGGAAATCCAGGTCGTAAACGCGGCGTCAAGCGCGCTGGCCGGGGCGGTGAACCGCCAGATGGCCGAGGGCACGGCGGACTATGGAGGGCTTATCTCCTTTGAAAAGGACGAAACCGGACAGATCACTGCCATGCGCACCGACACGGGGCAGATTGCGCGCCTGAAAGCAGAGGTCTTCACCGCGCTGGATGATCTGGTGGCTGAGGTCGAGATCCGCGACCTCGGCGTCCCGCTGGGGAGTTTGTTCCTGCCGTCGTTTTTCGCCGGGCGCGGACTGCGCCTGCCGGTGAAGGTCGTGACGCTGAATATGGCGAACGCGGACTTTTATTCCAGCTTCACCGACTGCGGCATCAATCAGAGCCTGCAAAAAGTCTGGATCACATTTACCGTGAACATCACCTTCCTGACCCCCGCCGGGATGCAGGCAACGGATGTGACGAGCGACGTAATTTTGGCAGAGACGGTGCTGCTCGGCCGCGTGCCGGAAACTTTTTTGCAACTAAACTGAGGAGAGGGGAGTTTTCATGGACCCCAAACAGGAGATCGAGCGTCTTTCCCGCGAGCTCGAATACCATAACCGGCAGTATTATGTGCTGGATGACCCAAAAATTGACGATTATACCTACGATCACATGCTGCGCCAGCTGGAAGAGCTGGAGGCCCAATATCCACAGTACGCCTCACCCACCAGTCCGACACGGCGCGTCGGCGGCGAGGCGATCAGTGCATTTCAAAAGGTGCCGCATGCCGTGCCGCTGGAGAGCCTGCAGGATGTGTTCTCCTTTGACGAGCTGCGTGAGTTTGACGCGCGCGTCCGCGCGGAAGAGCCGGAGGCTGAGTACTCGGTTGAGCCGAAGGTCGACGGCCTTTCCGTCGCGCTCGAGTATGTGGGCGGCGTTTTCACGCGCGGTGCTACGCGCGGAGACGGCCTCATCGGCGAGGACGTGACGGAAAACCTCAAAACCATCCGCTCCATCCCCATGCGCCTTGAGGGTGCGCCCGCACGGCTCATCGTGCGCGGCGAGGTCTTCATGCCGCGTGCGTCGTTCGAAGCGCTCAACGCGCAGCAGGAGCAGGCAGGAAAGCCCCTTTTCGCCAATCCGCGCAACGCGGCGGCTGGCTCGCTCCGGCAGCTTGACCCCAAAATTGCCGCGCAGCGGCGGCTGGACATCCTGGTCTTCAATCTGCAGCTGGCCGAAGGACGTACCTTCCAAACCCATAGTGAAACGCTGGATTTTCTGCGCGGCCTTGGTTTCAAGGTCATCCCGTACACGCTCTGCCGGGAGATGGACCGGGCCGAGCAGGTCATCACAGATCTCAACGAGACGCGCTACACGCTCTCTTATGACATCGACGGCGCGGTCATGAAGCTCAACGACCTGGCCGGCCGCACGCGCATGGGCAGCACGGCGAAGTTCCCACGCTGGGCCGCGGCGTTCAAATACCCGCCGGAAATCAAGTCAACCGTGCTGCAGGACATCGTGGTGCAGGTCGGGCGGACGGGCGTCCTGACGCCGCGCGCCATCGTCGCGCCGGTGCACCTCGCCGGAACAACGGTCACGGCCGCGACGCTTCATAATCAGGATTTCATCACCGAAAAGGACATCCGCATCGGCGACACCGTGAAAATCCGGAAAGCAGGGGAGATCATCCCCGAAATATTGGAAGTCGAGCTGGACAAGCGCCCGGCGGGCGCCGTGCCGTACCAACTGCCAAGCCGCTGTCCGGTCTGCGGTGCGCCGGTCGCACGCGACGAGGACGGCGTGGCCCTGCGCTGCACCGGCGCGGAATGTCCCGCGCAGCTGAGCCGCAATCTGGCGCACTTCGTCTCGCGAGAGGCCATGAACATCGACGGCCTCGGCAGCGCAATCATCGACACGCTCATCGCGCAGAACATGATTTCAAATCCTGCCGACCTTTACAGCCTGGATTTTGCAAAGTTTGCAGCGCTGCCGGGCCAGGGTGAAAAATCCGCAGAAAACCTGCAAAAGGCCATCGAGACCAGCAAGGGCAACGACCTTTCGCGTCTGCTCTGTGCCTTCGGCATCCGCCAGGTGGGCACGAAGGCGGCAAAAGTGCTGGCCATGACATTCGGCTCGCTCGACGCGCTGATGGCGGCGACGGAAGAGGAACTGACCGCCGTGCCGGATATCGGGCAGACCACGGCTGAGAGCATCCGGGCCTGGTTCGCCGATCCGCAGTCGCAGGATCTCATCGCGCGGCTGCGCGCGGCCGGCGTCAATTTCGCCTCGCAAAAGCAGGTAACGGACGCGCGCTTGGCAGGCAAAACCTTCGTGCTCACCGGCGCGCTGAGCCTTTTCACCCGTGAAGAGGCTACCGAGAAGATCGAATCCTTCGGCGGCAAGGCGGCAGGCTCCGTCTCGAAGAAGACGAGCTATGTTGTCGCGGGCGAAAACGCAGGCAGTAAGCTGAAAAAGGCAAACGAGCTCGGTATCCCGGTTCTTTCCGAGCAGGAATTCCTGGACATGCTGCAGTAACTAAAAAGGCTGCGATCTGACGGATCGCAGCCTTTTTGCACGTTTTTTGCCGCGCGTTCATAGAGTGGTTCAGGGTAAAAACCCAGTCGAATGACGAAAGGAGCTACTTACCTTGAACATTTCCATGAAATACGAGGGGCAGGAGACGCCCGCCGCGACCTGCGCCAACGGGCAGGGCAATCTGCCCGCCTGCGCGCCGCTGGCCAATCCGTATGTCCCGTTCCAGCTGCAAAATCCCGAGCGCTATCAGCCCGGTTGCGCCATCATCCGCGGCACGCTCTTTCCCGGCCTCGATCTGCCGCTTTCCGGCCAGGAGAACACGCAGGAGCTGCGACAGACGGGGATGCATACCCTGCAGGAGCTGGGGTTTGCGATCAACGAGCTCGGCCTCTACCTCGATACGCACCGCAGCGACACCGAGGCCGTAGAGCTCTATAACCAATATGTAGAGCTTTACGACCACCAGCTCCAGCAGCTCGAACAGGATGGCGCGGCGCTCACGCAGATGAGCTCCGCCATGTGCGGCACCTATCAGTGGCCGAACGACCCGTGGCCGTGGGATTACAGTCAGGAGGATTGAGCTATGTTTGTATATGAAAAAAAGCTGCAATACCCGGTCAAAATCGCGAATGTGAATCCCAGGCTTGCCGCGATCATCATTTCGCAATATGGCGGGCCAGACGGAGAGCTCGGTGCCTCGCTGCGCTATCTCAGCCAGCGCTACTCCATGCCCTACCCCGAACTCAAGGGCCTGCTCACCGACATTGGTACGGAGGAGCTGGGGCATCTGGAGATGGTCGGCACGATTGTTCATCAGCTCACGCGCAAGCTCACAGATGAGCAGCGCAAAACAGCCGGCTTTGATACCTATTTCGTCGACCACACGGCAGGCGTCTATCCGCAGGCCGCCTCCGGCACACCTTGGAACGCGGCAAGCATGGCCGTCAAGGGTGACCCGATGGCCGACCTGGTGGAGGATCTGGCCGCAGAGCAAAAAGCGCGCGTAACGTATGACAACATTCTCCGCCTTTCCGACGACCCGGACGTCAACGACGTCATCCGCTTCCTGCGCGAGCGCGAAATCGTCCACTTCCAGCGCTTCGGCGAGGCCGCGCAACTGCTCCGCGAAAAGCTCGACCAGAAAAACGTCTACTATATGAACCCTGCGCTGGGCTAACCGAAAAAAACCGGGCCTGCCATTAGGCAGCCCCGCATAAGGAACCAACGCCGCAGACAGCGCCCTTTTCGCTCCTGGCTTCGCAGTTTTTCCTTGCGTTACAAATAGCGCTGCGGAAAAACTGCTTGTCAGGAACGAAAAATCATCTGTCTGCGGTGCTGCGCGAAAAAGCCCGCCGGAAGCTTCCGACGGACTTTTTTCATTGTTTTCTTATGCGATCCTGCGCACGTCTGGTTTTGCTTATTCCGCAGATTCTTCCTTGTAGTTTTTGTTGAAGTTCACGATCACGCCGTCGTCCTGCAGGGTCTTCACATCGTCCTGATTGATCGGATTGTCCCAGACGTCGAGCTGGCAGAGCAGCCGGCAGGATTCCAGAACGGTGATATCCTTGATCTTGTTGTAGTCGGCAAGGACGAAGTTCAGATTGTCGATCCCGGCGAGACCTTCAAGACTCTCGATCTCATTGTGATTCACGCTGAAGCGCCAGAGGGGAGAGTCTGCCTCGTCAAAATCCGGGATGACCTTGATCTGGTTGTTGTCGCCGTTGAATTCCTCCAGCTCCGGGAGCTCCGCCAGCACGGAGATGTCCTCAATCTGGTTGTCAGAGACGTCCAGCACGCGCAGCGCCGTACAACCGGAGAGCACAGAGAGGTCTGCAATCTCATTGCCGGAGCAGAAAAGCTCCTGCAGCGCGGGATTCCCGGCAATGCCGCTCAGGCGGACAACACCGCAGTTTTCAATGTGCAGAATCTCCAGATTCAGGCAGTTGTTGAGATAGGTGATGGACTTGATGGGGTTATTGGTGAGGTGCAGCTCCCGCAGCTCTGTAAGCGCAGAGAGCGCCGTAATGTCCGAGATGGTGTTATTGGTCAAATCGAGCGTTTCCAGCCGTGTGAGGGCCACCAGCGGGTCGATATTCGCCAGTGCGCAGCCGGAAAGGTTCAATTCTTTCAGCTCCGGCAGCGCGCAGATCGTATCCAGCGCGGCGCTCGGAATGGTGCAGCCGGACAGATCCAGACTCTCCAGCGTACTCAGGCTGCCGAGCTGCGTGAGGTCGAGATCGTTTGCGCTGTGCAGGCTCAGCCGTGTCAGTCCGGTAAAGCGTGTCAGATCGTTCAGCGTCGTCATGTTGTCCGGAAGCACAAGCTCACTGATCTCCCAGAGTTCATCGGTCATAATCTCATCCGCCGCCGTCTTGCCAAGCAGCTCGCGCACAAGCGTATCCAGTGCCGGATCCTCCAGTGAAACCGGCTCCACCACGTTGCCGACCGTGTAGCCCGCATAGACCGCATCGCTGACAAGCCCGTTGTTGCCGACGGCAATGGCCACAAGCTTGGATTCTCCGCCGCCAAGCGTGATCGGCCCGGCATAGGCATCAGTCGCCATGGAGGGGTAGTCCAGGTTGACGGCGACATAGACCGGGCTTCCGCCGGAGGTCACGGTGACGTCGATGTATTCATTATAATAGCCGCTCTCCGGCGATACCACCGGCGTGGCCGGGCGCAGGGCATCGATCTGTGCCTTGACATCACTGCTTGTGATGCGCTTCAGCATCTGCTCTGCGTCGAGCAGCTTGTCCTGCTCCACATAGACCTTGGAGAGCGCAGCATAGAGATAGACGGAATCGGGATTCTGTGTGATCGCGCTGACCAGCGTATACTCCGCCTTGGAATAATTCCCATCCAGCACATAGGTCTCCGCCAGCCGGATGGGCAGGTTGACATTGTCCGGTGCAAGCTTCACGGCCTGTCTGTAGCAGGTGATGGCGCGGTTATAGCGCCCGGATTCGTAATAATGGTCGCCCCAGTAGGCAAAGACACTCATCGTGAGGTCGGTGCGATGGAAGAAAAAGAACCATCCGGCGGCCACCAGAAGCGCAAAAATCAGGAGCGCCGGAATAAAAATCTTCAAAAAGTGCTTCATGCGGATGCTCCAATCCATTCAGATTTACATCTCATTATACTTCCTGCGACAAGTTATGTCAATCCGAATAAACACGCGCCTTCGCTCATAGGCTGAAATGAACGGAGGCGATGGCCATGAAAACAATTTTGCTTTGCAGTGCGCTGGCAGCGCTGGCGCTGATTTTTGTACCGTCCGGACAAAAGGAACCGGAAACTGCCGCAGACGTGGTGCTGCGCATCGAGCAGCCGGCGTCGGCCCCGGCCGCAGAGCCGGAAACGCCTGCCGCAGAGGAGACAGTTCGAACCGTCTCTCTGCAGACGGAGGACGGCGTCATTTCGGAAAATGAATCCGACTATCTCACCGCGGTTCTGCTCTCGGAGATGCCGTCAAGCTTCGAGCCGGAGGCGCTCTGCGCGCAGGCCGTCGCCGCGCGGACCTTTCTCGCCCGCCAGCGCCTCGCGGGCAAGCACACAGACTGCGACGTCTGTGCGTCGAGCGCCTGTTGCCAGGCCTGGACAAGCAGGGAAGACCTCGAGGCAAAATTGGGCTCCGACTTTTCCGAAGCCTGGGCCAAGGCGGCCTCGGCAGTTGCAGACACCGGGGAAGAGATTCTGACCTATGACGGCGCGCCGATCGATGCAGTCTATTTTTCCTGCTCCGGCGGCAGCACCGAGTCCGCCGTCGCCGTCTGGGGCACGGACGTGCCCTACCTGCAGGCCGTCGAGAGCCCCGGCGAACAGGATGCCCTGCGCTACGAGAGCGAGGTTCGGTTTTCAGAGGACGATCTACGCGCCCTCCTGCACTCCGCAGCACCGGAAGCGCAGCTGGAGGGCCCCGCATCCGGCTGGTTCGGAGCGCCGGTGCTGACTGCAGGCGGCGGCGTTGCAAGTATCCAGATCGGCGGCGCTGCCTTTTCCGGCACAGCCTTGCGCACCCTGCTCAGCCTCAATTCCACCCGATTTACCGTTGAAGCGACAGATGGGGAAGTGGTCTTCCGTGTGTCTGGCTTTGGCCACCGCGTCGGTCTGAGCCAATACGGCGCAAACGCCATGGCAAAGCTCGGCTTTGACTACCGCACGATCCTGCAGTACTATTACCGCGGGGTAAAAATCGAAGACGCCGCTTAGGGTGTATTCTTCCAACTCCCGACGCACCCGGACAGTGGCCTTTTCACGCCGCGCCGCGTCATTTTTCCTTGAAATACGAAAAAATGTCTTGCGCAGCGCGAGAATTCCTCGCTGCCGGTCACATCATGAGTTTTATCCTGATATTCAATTAAAAACTTTCATTCATGGAATGGAAGTTTTTAATAGGAAGATCATTATGAGACGAGATTCCGTGATTTTATCAAAATCACGGAATCGGTTACGCCAAAGGCGGAACCTTTCTGATGAAAGAATTTAATCAGAAAATAGTATTAGATACACCCTAGCGCCAGCTGCCAGGCAAAACAAAAAACCTGCCTCAGAGCTTCTGAGGCAGGTTTCAATCCTTCTTTACAGCAGATTCAGGACGAAGGTCAGCACCAGGAACGCCGCGCCGGTCCACTTGGTGGCACGCGCAAGTTTGGCGTCGAGGCTCTTGCCCTTATTCTTCGACAGGAAGCTTTCGCCGCTGCCGCCGCCGATGGCGGAAGAGAGGCCGGCGCTCTTGCCGGACTGAAGCGTCACAATCGCGACCAGCGCAACCGCCAGAATAACCTGAATCACAGTGAGAACGATATGCAGAGCAGTCATAATTCCTCCAAATTATAGCCGCCCTTCATCGGCAAGACGGCACGCCGAGATAATATTCTTACACAGCAAATAAAATGATACCACATTTTGTCCAGAATTGCAAGAGATTTTTAAGAGGTTCTGACGAAAATTACGATTTCGTCACCCAGTTGCCCGTGGCCAGGCAGGTGAGGTAGGCATTGATAAAGCCGTCGATGTCGCCGTCCATAACGGCGTTGATGTTCGTCATCTCATAGCCCGTCCGCGTGTCCTTTGCCAGCGTGTAGGGCATGAAGACATAGTTCCGAATCTGGCTGCCCCATTCGATCTTGAGCTGGGTTCCTTTGATGTCGGAGATCTTGTCGAGATGTTCGCGCTCTTTGATCTCAATGAGTTTCGAGCGCAGCATACGCATACAGGTTTCCTTGTTCTGGAACTGGTCGCGCTGCGTCTGGCAGGCGACGACGATACCGGTCGGCTTGTGAATGAGTCGGACAGCGGATGACGTCTTGTTGATGTGCTGGCCGCCCGCGCCGGAGGAGCGGTAGACCTGCATTTCGATATCCTCAGGCCGGATATCGACGTCTTTGGAATCGTCCGTGATCTCCGGAATGACCTCGACTGCGGCAAAGGACGTCTGACGGCGGGCGTTTGCGTCGAACGGGGACACGCGCACAAGGCGGTGGACGCCGTTTTCGCTCTTGAGCATACCGTAGGCGTTCTCACCCTCGACGAGAATGCTGGCGGATTTGATGCCCGCCTCGTCGCCGTCGAGATAGTCAAGGATCTTGTAGGTCAGGCCATGCTGCTCGGTCCAGTGCGTGTACATCCGGTAGAGCATCGAGGCCCAGTCCTGCGCCTCGGTGCCGCCTGCGCCCGCCTGGAACGAGACGATGGCGTTGTTATTGTCATATTCGCCGGAAAGAAGCGTCTCAAGCCGTGCGTTTTCCATCTCCTGCTCGAGCTGGGCATAGCCCTCGGTCAATTCGGGGAGCATGGAGTCGTCGTTGTCCTCCAGCGCCATTTCGCAGAGCGTATACAGATCGTCCCACTGGCTGCACATTTTTTCGTATCGCGCGACCTTGGCCTCCAGCGTCCGGCTCTGCTTCATGACCTTCTGCGAGATCTCCTGATTGTCCCAGAAGCCCTCGGAATCGATCTGCGCGTGCAGGCGGTCGATTTCCTCTTTCGCGGCCTCAATGCCGAGGGAGTCCGCCAGCGCGTCCAGCTTGGGGCGGATATTATTGAGCTTTACCTTATATTCATCGAATTCAATCATGCTTTTCCCACACTTTTCAAAATTGTCGGGGTATATTATACAGGAAAACCGGCGGGATGTAAAGGGGAAACGAGAATTCTGGACGCTTTATGCGCGCAGACCCTGCTCCGTCTCACGGGCGACGATCCCGGCCTCCATGACCGCGTGGACGCGTTCGCCGACCTCAATGGCCGTTTTTCCGTCCAGCTCCTCCGCAGGAACGATGTCCAGCACGTCCAGCCAGACCTCCGTGTGCTTGCGGAACATATTGTGCAGAATTGCGCGGGAATTGACCAGTGAGCAGACCACGATGGGCACATTCGCCTTCTGCGCGATCTTGAACACGCCGCTGCGGTAGGGGAGAAGCGGAGCGTCCGTTTTGTTCGTCCCGCCCTCCGGGAATACGGCGATGGAGGCCTTGTCGTCCTTGATGAACTGGATGGCCTTGAGAATAGACTTGAGCGATTCGCGGTCGTTGTTCCGGTCGACCGGCAGGCAGAGTACCTCGCGCATGACCTGTGCGACAATAAAGATCGAAAAATTCTCCTTTTTGGACAGGAACGCCAGCTCCGCCCACGGCATGACGGCGTAAAACACGATGGGGTCGAACGCGAACCGGTGGTTGCTGACCAGCAGGAAGCGGCCCTTGCGCGGGACCTTTTCCAGCCCCGTCACATTGACATGGACACCGCCCAGTGCCAGCGCAATGCGGCAGAACTCGTTGAGGAGGAACCGGAAATAGCCGCTCGGCTTTTCCAGCAGCTTTTTCGGGTCGACAAACAGACACGAGACGAGCACGACCAGCAGAAACAGCACCACAAGCGCCAGAAAGCAGCCGAGAAAGAACACGGGAACCTGCCACACAGCCGCAAGCGAGGCAAAGCCGGACGCGGCATACGTCAGCGCGCAGCCGGAGAGCAGCGCAAGCGCGAGGAACACATAGAGCATGACGAATGAACACCTGCCGAACATGAAGATTTTCTGAAAATCCTCTTAAGATTTCAAGTATTCATTATATACACGGCCGGCGGGAAAATCATCCCGAAAAAAAAGAATTCACAAATAATTTAATAATTTACGGCTGCTCCGCTGCGCGCTGCCGGCTGATCTCAGCCCAGCTCGGGAGCTTCGCGATGCGCTCCGTCAGCTCCTGCATGCAGGCCGGAATGTCGATCTTCTGCGGACAGACTGCCGCGCATGCGCCGCAGCCGAGGCAGCTTTGCGGCTTCCGGCTCTTCGGCAGGGCTTCGACCGCCATGATCGCGTTCGTGGACGGCACGACGCGAAGCTCGTTCAAAACACGCAGCATCTGCGGAATGTCAATTTCCTGCGGGCAGCCGTCGCAGCAGTAGCGGCAGGCCGTGCACGGAACGGCGGACTTGAAGCCCTCCGCGATCTCCAGCAGCAGCGCCTGCTCTTCGGCACTGAGGGGCTCCGGATGGTCAAACGTGGCGAGATTGTCCTGCATCTGCGCCATGTTGGACATACCACTGAGGATCATCGTCACGCCGGGGATCTCCTGCACCCACCGAAGCGCCCAGGACGCGTCGGTGGCCTCCGGCCGCAGCGCGTGCAGCTTTTCCTGCGCGGCAGCGGGCAGATTCGCCAGCTTCCCGCCGCGCACCGGCTCCATGACCCAGATGGGAATGCCGTACCGGTTCAGCAGCTCACATTTTTCCTTCGCCTGCTGCAGCGTCCAGTCGAGATAGTTCAGCTCGATCTGACAGAATTCCATCTCGTTCGCGTGCTTTTCCAGAAACGCTTCCAGCGCAGGCAGTCCCGCATGCGTCGAAAAGCCCAGATGGCGGATGCGCCCGTTCTTTTTCTGCTCCAGCAGATACTGGAGGATGTTCCAGCGCTCGTCTTCGTAGACGGCGATGGAATTTTCATAGACGTTGTGCAGCAGATAGAAATCGAAATACTCCACGCCGCACTTTTTCAGCTGCCTTTCGAACACGCCCTTCACGTCATAGCTCGGCGCGATCTGGTGTCCGGGGAACTTGTCGGCCAGGTAGAAGCTCTCGCGCGGGTACTGCTTCAGAATTTCGCCGATGACGAGTTCCGACTTGCCGCCGTGATACGGCCAGGCGGTATCAAAATAGTTGACGCCCTTCGCAATGGCCTCCGACGTCATGGCGGCAGCCTGCTCCGCGTCGATGGATTTGTCCTCCCGCAGCGGCAGCCGCATCGTGCCGAACCCGAGCTGCGAAAGCTTCAAGCCCTGAAAGTCCTTATAGATCATAGTTTGCATTCCTTTCTGTCGTTTTTATGTGAGATATTCAAAGTGTTCGTAGGGGCGGACAGAGTCGTCCGCCCCTACCGGGATTTGCAATCCGGGCTATGGTGTATCTGAAAACTCCCAACGCACCCGGACAGCGGGCCTTTTTGCGGTGCGCCGCGTCATTTTTCCTTGAAATACGTCAGTATTCCTGCGAAAAAATGTCTTGCGCAACGCAAAAATCCCTCGCTGCCGGTCACATCATGAGTTTTCAGATACACCCTAATCGTCGTTTTCCTGCATCCAGTATAACAGAAAACCGCAAATTGCGCCATAAAAACATGGAAGCGCTCGGATTCTTTTTGACACGCTTTTTTCGAACGTATAGTGGAAATATTTTTGAATCTGTGTTAATATAAATTGGTATGCCGACCGGTGCGGGCGGCGACTTTCCAGACGGAGGAACTGGTATGACCTATTGGACAGCCATTTTACTTGGGCTCATACAGGGGCTTGCGGAGTTTTTGCCGATCTCCAGCTCCGGACATCTTGCGATCCTGCAAAACTTCCTGCGCATCGGCGATCTGGAAAACCAGATGCTGTTCGACGTGCTGCTGCATCTGGGGACGCTTGGGGCGGTGATCTTCGCGTATCATACGGAGCTGCGCGGGCTTTGCCGCGAGGGCCTGATGCTGCTGCACCTGCAGAAGCCCAAGCGCGGCGCGCGGCAGGACCCGGCAAGGCGGCGGCTGCTGCTGTTTCTCATCGCGGCGACGCTGCCGCTCATCCCGGCGGCGTTCCTGAGCGACTACCTTGACTCCCTGTTCTACGATACGTTCTTCATCGGCTTTGCCCTGATCGCGACGGGCTTTCTGCTGCTGGCCGCCGACCGCTACGGCCACGGCAACAAGACGGAAAAGGCCATGACGCTCTCGGATGCGCTGGTCATCGGCCTTGCGCAGATGATCGCGGTCGTGCCGGGCTTGTCGCGTTCCGGGACGACGATCTCCGCCGGGATGCTGCGCGGGTTTGACCGGACGTTTGCCGTCAAATTCTCGTTCTTCCTTTCCATTCCCGCCGTGCTCGGCGCGAATCTCCTTTCGCTCGTAAAGGCAATTTCCGCCGGGATCAACTGGGCGGAGGTTCCGATGTATCTGTGCGGCGTCGCCGCCGCGCTTGTCTCCGGATATCTTGCCATTTTCGCGCTCAACCGCATTGCGCAGCGCGGAAAATTCGGCGGCTTCTGTTATTACTGCTGGGGTGCGGGTCTGTTGACGCTGATCCTGTCCCTGATCTCGTGAGGTGTTTTGGTCACATGGCTTCTGCGAACAAAAGAAAGTCCACGGCCTCCCGCGGACGGAAAAAAACAACAAAAAAGCAGTCCGCGCCCATCCGGCGCGAGATCGGCGCGACGGTCTGCGGCCTGCTTGCGCTGCTGACGATCTTGTGCTGCTTCAAGGTGAACGCGGCATTTCTGGATCTGATGACGTCGGTGTTCCGGGGGTTGATCGGCGCAGGCTTTTACATCCTGCCGTTCTCGTTCATCATGAGCTTTTTGATCCTGATCCTGCACGACGGCAGGCCCGTCGCGCTGCGCGTGACCTGCACGTTCCTGACGGCCATGCTGATCGGCAGTCTGGTGCAGCTGGTCGGCGGAAAATTTGACGCGGACTGGGATTGGAGCGTCATTTCCGCGCTCTGGGACGGCGGCATCGACGGCACGGCAGGCGGCGTTCTGGCAGGCGGCCTTGCAAGCCTCCTTGAAGCGCTCATCAGCCGCATCGGCGCGGCTGCGGTCGTGATCGTGGGGATGCTGCTGAGCCTGATCACAAGTCTTAACATGACGGTGGCAAGCATCGTGACGGCCATCAGGAACCGGCCCCGCGCGGAATATGCCGAGCCGCAGCGCGAGCACAAGGACCCGGCGCAGGTGCTCGTCGATACCGTTGCGAACAAGCACATCGAGCACGTGCAGCGCACGGAGCAGCGCCGGGCCTCCCGCGCAAGCGACTTTGACCTTCCGGTCGACGATCCCCCCATGCCGGAGCAGCCGGAGAAGAAGACCGCGGGCAGAAAAAACGCGCCGGTGCGCCCGGACGTTTTTGTGGAAAACAGCCGCCGGCAGGAGAAGGCCGCCGAAGCGGCCCGGCCCGAACCGCAGCAGGAGCCGCAGGCGCCTGCCCAGGAGGAGACGGAGCAGCCGCCTATCCATAACGATTACAGAGCGCAGTTTGACGCGCTGATCACGGACGCACAGAAAGCGCCGGCGGAGGAAGCGCCGCCCGTGCCGAACGTTATTCCCATGGAGCTGCCGCACCAGATGCCGCCGCTCGTGATCGACCATTTTGACGCGCCGAAGCCGGCTCCCGCCGCACAGCCGCTGCCGCCGGTCGAGATCCCGGAGCAGCCGGAAAAGCTCAAAAAGGCGGACGTGCAGCTCGAAGCGGCCCAGATCGCGCAGGAGATCGGCCAGCAGGAGCCGCAGAAGCCGGAATACGAATTCCCGCCCGTGTCGCTCCTGAAGGCCGGAAGCGGCCAGTCGCACGACGGCACGGAGGAAATGCGGCAGAACGCCGAGCGCCTGAGCGACACGCTCCAATCCTTCGGCATCGAGGCGCATATCATCAATGTTACGCGCGGCCCGTCGGTCACGCGGTACGAGCTGGAGCTGCAGCGCGGCGTGAAGCTCTCCAAGGTCACGAATCTGGCCGACGATATCGCGCTGGCCCTCGGCGCGTCCGGCGTCCGCATCGCGGCCATCCCGGACAAGATCTCCGTTGTCGGCATCGAGGTACCGAACCGGATCGTCTCGGTCGTCATGGCGCGCGAGGTCATCGATTCGCCGGAATTTGAAAAGTGCAAGTCCCGCGTGTCCTTCGCTGTCGGCAAGGACATCGGCGGCAACCGCATCATCGGCGATATCGGCAAGCTGCCGCATCTGCTGATCGCCGGTACGACCGGCTCCGGCAAATCGGTCTGCATGAACTCGCTGATTATCTCCCTTCTCTATAAGGCAAAGCCCGAGGAGGTCAAGCTCATCATGATCGACCCGAAGATGGTCGAGCTTGGCATTTACAACGGCATTCCGCACCTGCTCATCCCCGTCGTCACAGACCCGAAAAAGGCTGCGGGCAGCCTGCAGTGGGCCGTGACGGAGATGATGCGGCGCTACCGCATGATGGCGGATGCAGGCGTCCGCGATCTCGAATCCTACAACAAGCAGGCGCGGGCCTCAGCGGACGATGAGCTGGAACCCATGCCGCAGATCGTCGTTGTGATCGACGAGCTGGCTGACCTCATGCTGGTCGCGGCCAAGGAGGTCGAGGAATCGATCTGCCGCATCGCGCAGATGGGCCGTGCGTCGGGCATTCATCTGGTCATTGCCACGCAGCGTCCGTCCGCGGACGTGATCACCGGCCTGATGAAGGCCAACATCCCCTCACGCATCGCGTTCGCTGTCGCCTCCGCGATGGAGTCGCGCATCATTCTCGATACGGCGGGCGCGGAAAAGCTCGTCGGCAAGGGCGATATGCTCTATGCGCCGCTCGGACAGGGCAAACCCAAGCGCGTGCAGGGCTGCTTTATCACGGACGACGAGGTGCAGGAGGTCGTCTCCTTCGTCAAGGCATCCAGCGAAGCGGAATACTCCGATTCCGTCATGGCCGAGATCGACAAAAAGGCGGCCGAGAGCGGGAAAACCGGCTCCGGCAGCTCTGGCAGCACAGCCGCAGAGACAGACGGCTCTGAAGGCGACGAAATGCTCCCGGCGGCGGTCGACGTCATTCTGGAGACCGGACAGGCCTCCGTCTCCATGCTCCAGCGCCGTCTGAAGCTGGGCTATGCCCGCGCGGCGCGCATCATGGACGAGATGGAGGAGCGCGGCATCGTCGGCCCGTTCGAGGGCTCGAAGCCCCGTCAGCTGCTCATCACGCGCGAGCAGTGGCAGGCCATCAAGGACGGCGCGCCCATTTCCAGCGAACCCGTCGAGGAAGAAATTCCGTGATCCTTTATTTGGAAAAAGTATAAATAAAATGACTGCACGGAACAATTTCAGTGTACAGATTGCGCCAGCGGATTTTTTGCCAGGCAAACAAAAGCCGGAGGAAATCCTTTGTGGATTTCCGAGGATTTTTGTGAAGCATGGCGAAAAATATGCAAGCAAGCTGTGCGCTGTAATTGTGTAGTGCTGTCAAATAAATTTGCGTTGCATCCGGAATATCCGGAGTGACAGCAGGAGGTACTTATGAATCGCAAAAACCATGCATCCGTCGTCCGTCTGACCTCGCTGGCCTTGCTGGCCGCGCTGGTCGTCGTCCTGCAGACCGTCGCAAGCGGCATCCGCATCGGGCCGGTTCCGATCTCGCTGACGCTGGTTCCCATCGTCGTCGGCGCGATCCTCTTCGGGCCCGGCGCGGGAGCCGGGCTTGGCGCGGTGTTCGGGGTCGTCTGCCTGATTGCGGGCATCACGGGCGCGGATGAATTTACAAACGTCCTGTGGGTCGCAAGCCCGTTCTGGCTCGTCGTCGTGTGCGTCGGCAAGGCCGTTCTGTGCGGGCTTTGCGCGGGACTCGTCGCAAAGGCGCTGCGGCACAGGCAGACGATCAGCTGCATACTCGCCGCGCTGACGGCCCCGGTCGTGAACACCGGCGTGTTTGCCATCGGGATGCTCACGGTCTTCAAGCCAGTTCTGCAGGACTACGCGGGCGGCACGAACATTGTCTATTTTCTGTTCGTCGCGTTCATCGGCGTGAACTTCCTCGTGGAATTCGCTGTCAATGCGGCTCTGAGCGCCGCGATCGCACGCATCGTGCAGGTCGTGCAGAAGCAGCTGGAAAAATAAACAGCACCCCCTCCGAATGGCAGTCCGCCGCCCGGAGGGGGATTTCCTTATATCCCCAAAACAGCAATCGCCGTTTCAAGCTTCCTGCGCTTGTAATAAAAAAAGCCCCTTGTCATGCGCTGCATGACAGGGGGCGTCGGTATGGGAATTATCGCACCAGCTCTGCTTCCTCGTTTTTGCCGAGGCGGCGGAGCATGGTTTTTTTCACGGCGCGGAAGATGTTCTGGTAGCCCGTGCAGCGGCACAGGTGGCCGGAGAGGAGCTTGCGCAGCTCGTCGTCGGTGTATTCCTTGCCGGAATTGACGATCTCGGTCGCCGTCAGGATAAAGCCGGGGATGCAGAAGCCGCACTGGATGGACGTTTCCTCCATAAACGCCTTTTGGACATCGGAGATGGTGCCGTCAGGGTTCATCAGGCCTTCAAGCGTGATGATGTGCTTGCCCTCGGCCCAGACAGCCAGATACAGGCAGGTGTTGATCGCCTCGCCGTCAATGAGCGCGGTGCACGCGCCGCATTCGCCGACCTCGCAGCCCTTTTTCACCGATGTGAGCCGGAAATCATTGCGGAGCATATCCGTCAGGCTTGCGCGGACGTCGACGATCTTTTCCACGTCTTTGCCGTTGATATTGCATTTGACAAGAGCGTACTGTGCCATCAGATCTCACCTCCACAGCGTTTGACAGACTCAATGAGCGCGCGCTTGGCCATTTCCACAGCGATGTGCTTGCGGAACGCCTTGCTGGCACGCCAGGAGTCACGGGGATTGATGTCCTCCAGAACGGCCTTGGAGAACGCCTCAACATTTTCCATTGTGACGGGCTGGCCGTTTACAACGGCCTCGGCGCTCGGTGCGCGCATGGGCACGGGGCCTGCGACGCCGTAGGCGATGCGCACGCGGTCGAACGTTTTCTTGTCCCCGGACAGCCGCACATTGACCGAGCAGCCGGTCGTGGCGATCTCCATGGCGTTGCGCATACCGTATTTGATGTAGAAGCCCTTCGTGTTTTCCCACGAGGCCTTCGGGATCAGGATCGCGGTCTGAATTTCGCCCTCGGCGACGTTGATGTCGACCGTACCGGCCTTGATGTAGAAGTCCTTGATGGGCAGGTACCGCTTGCCGTTCACGCCGGTCAGCTCAACGATGGCTTCCCATGCGTGCAGCGTCGAGGCGGAGTCCGCCGAGGTCACGCCGTTGCAGGTGTTGCCGCCGATGGTGCCGGCGTTGCGGATCTGCGGGCCGCCGACCATGTCGACGGCTTCGCCCAGCACGTTGATCTTTTCGGTGATGATGGGGTTGCGCGTAATATGGGAGAAGGTTGTAAGCGAGCCGATGCGGATGTTCTCGTCTTCATCCATGCTGACGCCGCGCATGGAGTCGATCTTTTGAATGGAGATCAGCTCCTTGCCCGCGCGGCGGCCTTCGCGCATCTGAACGAGCACGTCCGTGCCGCCTGCGATGATCTGCGCTTCGGGATGCTCCAGACGAAGCTTGACTGCTTCTTCTACGCTGTACGCTTCATAGAGCGCTTTCATATCATACATAGTCTGTTCCCTCCCTCAGTCCTGAATCAAGCCCGCTTCGGTGAATTTGGCGAAGAGGACGTGCGGTGTGATCGGCGCCTGATTGATGGCGACGCCGGTCGCGTGATAAATGGCATTGCGGATGGCAGGGGCCGGGGAGCAGGCGGGCGGCTCGCCCAGCGCCTTGGTGCCGAACGCAGAGGTCGGCTCATAGTTTTCCACAAACTCGGCTTCGAGGTTCGGATGATCCATAAAGGTCGAAAGTTTGTAGTCAAGCAGGTTATTGTTGAGCGGCCGGCCGGTCTTCTCATCGAACAGCAGCTGCTCGGACAGGCCGTAGCCGATGCCCATGGACATACCGCCGTGCACCTGCGCCTCAGCCAGAGCGGGGTTGATGAGCTTGCCGCAGTCGTGGACGTTCACAATGTTCAGCAGTTTGACCTTGCACATCGGGATATCGACTTCGACCTCGGCGAATGTGCAGCCGAAGGAATAGGCGTTGTTGCGGATGGTGTAAGTAGATTCCGCTGTGAGGTGCTCGGAATGGACGGGGTTATACTGCGCGGTCATGGACAGCTCGGACAGGCTCATCAGCACGCGGCCGTCGGTGATGCGGACGATGTTGGAGTCGATGATGTCCATGTTATAAGTAGCCTGCCGCGTGAGCTCGCAGGCGTATTCGAGGATCTTCCGCTTCAGCAGCTCGGATGTCTGCCGGATGGAGAAGCCCGCCGTAAAGGTCTGGCGGGAGGCGTAAGCGCCGAGGCCCGTCGGGGTCACGTCGGTGTCCTGACAGGACAGAACGTGTACCTTTTTATAATCGGACAGGCCAAGGATCTCCGCGCACATCTGTGCGTAGGCTGTGTCTGCGCCCTGACCGATCTCGGTTTCGCCGACCTGCAGATTGACCGTGCCGTCGAGGTTCAGCTGCAGACGGCAGGAGGAGGTTTCCAGCGAAATGGGGAAGACGGCGGTGTTGTACCAGAAGGTTGCAAGGCCGATGCCGCGGCGGATGGGGCCGGTCTGGTTGGCATAGGCCTTCACCTTTTCCTCATAGCCGATGGCCTTCATACCCTTTTCCATACACTGCCGGTAGGAGTCCTCGTAAAGCTCGTTTTTCGAGAAGCCGTCGACGTAGCCGGGCTTCATCAGGTTCTGCCAGCGGTAGGCCAGCGGCGTCATGCCGACAGCCTCTGCACACTGCTCCGCGTGGGACTCGTCCGCGAACGACGCCTGCGGCATGCCGTAGCCGCGCATGGCGCCCGCCGCCGGGCGGTTGGTGAAGACGGTGTAAGCGTCGCCCTCAAAGTTGGGACAGGGATAATGCTGGTTAAAAGAACCCAGCGCCTTGGCCACGATCGAATGGCCGTGGGAGGCGTAGCCGCCCTGATTGGAGAAGCATTCGACCTTCTTGGCGGCGATGGTGCCGTCCGGATGCAGCCATGAGATGATGTGCGTGCGGATGGCGTGGCGGACGCGGTTGGAGACGAAGGTTTCCTCACGCGAGCAGTCGAGCTTGACAAGACGGCCGCCGACCTGCGTGCAGCACCAGGCGCACAGCGGCTCATACAGCGCGTCCTGCTTGTTGCCGAAGCCGCCGCCGATGTACGGCTTGATGATGCGGATATCGCCCCACGGACGGCCCAGGGCCTGTCCGACGATGCGGCGTACGATGTGCGGGATCTGCGTGGAGCTGGTCACGACGAGGCGGCCGTTTTCCTCATAGCAGAAGCAGCCGTGATTCTCGATGTGGCAGTGCTGCACGGTCGGCGTTTCGTACCAGCCCTCGACCTTGATGAGGCCCGGCTCTTTGATCGCCTCGGCGTAATTGCCCGCCGCTGCGGTCGTATGCTTGAGGATGTTGTTGGGGAACGCCTCGTGCAGCTGCGGCGCACCGGGCTCCATGGCCTTCTGCACGTCGAGCACGAACGGCAGCTCCTCATACTCGACTTCGATGGCGCGCACGGCCTGCATGGCTGCGACCTCGTCCTCGGCGATGACAGCGCAGACATCGTCGCCGTAATAGCGCACGTGCCGGTTGAGCAGGTGCCGGTCGGCAATGTCCTGATGGGACGGGTCCATCGACCACGGGTGGCCAGCCGTGGGGAACGGGATATCCGGTACGTCGAAGCAGGTCAGGATCTTGACAACACCGGGAATTTTCTCGGCCTTGCTGATGTCGACCGACTTGACGAAGCCGTGCGCAATGGTCGAATGCTTGACTCTGATGAGCAGCGCATCCTTCGGGGCCAGATCATCATAGTATTTTGTCCGGCCGGTCGCCTTGTCAAAGGCGTCGACACGAACCTCGCTTCTGCCTACGATGTTCATTCGGTTACCTCCATTTGCCGGATTACAGGCGGGTTTTGCGCGTCCGTGCACGAAATCCGCCATTTTTCCACTTTTATTTGTTCCTATTGTAGCATATTCGGATTTGAAGAGAAAGTGAAAGCATTATCCTACTTTCTGAATAACGGCTTTTTTCGCGAATGTCGAAAAAACTGTATGATTCTTGCGCAAATATGCAAAAATAGCTATACTGTTTTGTAGAAAATCACAAGGAGCACACAATATGGCTGCAATCTCTGCACTTCCCGCCGGCTGCCTGCTCATGGCTGCCGGAAATGCTTCCCGCTTCGGGGAAAACAAGCTGGCCGCGTGCTTTGACGGGCAGAGCCTGTTCTCGCTGGCGCTTGCGGCGATCCCAGCGGAGATGTTCGCCCGCGTCACGGTCGTCTCGCAGTATCCGGCGCTTCTGGAGGAGGCTTCGCTGGCAGGCTTTGATACGATCCTGAACGACCGGCCGGAGGACGGCATCAGCCGCACCATCCGCCTCGGCACGCAGGCGATGGCGGACTGCGCCGGTATTTTATATATGGTCGCCGACCAACCGCTGCTGCGGGCCGGGACGGTGCGGCGCGTCGTGGACGCGTGGCGGGCGAACCCGGACTGCATTGCCGCTGCGGCGCACAACGGAAAGCGCGGCAACCCGTGCCTGTTCCCGGCGCGGTTCTTCCCGGAGCTGTGCGCATTGGAGGCTGACCGCGGCGGCTCGTCCGTCATCCGGCGGCACGAGGACGCGCTGCTGCTCGTCGAGGCAGGGGAGTGCGAGCTGTTCGACTGCGACACAAAGCAGGCGCTGGAGATCCTGAAGGGAAACGCATAGCGCCGCTCATTCCCGGCGCGGCAGGAGGAGCATGGCGAGATCGTTGACGTTGGTGCCGGTGGGGCCGGTGTGGATGAGGCCGCCGATGCGCTCCAGCGCGGGATAAGCGTCGTTGCGCCGCAGAATGTCGGCGGGGTCAAGCCCGGCGGCGCGGAGCGCGGCGAAGCTGTCCTGATCGACAAAGCCTCCGGCGGCGTCGGTCGGGCCGTCGGTCCCGTCGGAGCCGAAGGAGAAGACGGCGGCCTGCGCAAGCCCGGCAAGTCCTTCCGCAGCGGCCAGTGCAACCTCCTGATTGCGTCCGCCGCGTCCGGAGCCGGTCAGATGCACGACCGTCTCGCCTCCGGCGAGAAACGCAAGCGGCTCAGACGGTGACGCGTGCGTCCGCGCGACGGCGGCAAGGAACCGCCCCGCCTCCCGCGCCTCGCAGCTCAGACAGTCGGTCAGCCGGATGCAGCGGTAGCCGAGCGTATGCGCCGCCTGCTCTGCCGCATCGCAGAGGGCGCGGACGCTGCCGGTCACGCGGGAGATTGCGTTCGGCAGTGCTTTCGGCGTTTCTGTCTGCAGGCAGGCCAGCGCCCGGTCAGACAGGCGCAGCCCGTATTTCCGCACGACGGCCAGCGCCTCGGCGCACGTGCTGCTGTCCGGCGCTGCAGGGCCGGAGGCGATCATGTCGAGCGGGTCGCCGAGAATATCCGACAGCACGACCGAGAAGACCGGCGCCGGACGGCAGTGCAGCGCGAACCGCCCGCCCTTGACGGCGGACAGCCGCTTGCGGATGGTATTGATCTCCACAATATCCGCGCCGCAGGAGAGCAGCTGGCCGGTGATATCCTCCAGCTCGGCAAGCGGCACCAGCGGAGACTCAAACAGCGCCGAGCCGCCGCCGGAGATGAGAAACAGCACGCAATCCTCCTCCCGCAGTCCGCGCGTCAGCTCCAGCGCAGCCTGCGCGGCGCGGAGCCCGGCCTCATCCGGCACCGGATGCCCGGCCTCAAAGATCTGAAGCGGGCCGATGGGGCTGCGGCTATGGCCGTATTTGGTGATGACCGCGCCGGAGGTGATGCGCGTGCTGAGCGTGTCCCACGCCGCGTTCGCCATGGCCCACGCGGCCTTTCCGATGGCGATGAGCACGACGCGCCCCGCGCAGGAAAACTCCTGCAGCGCGCGCTGCACGGCGGCGTCCGGCTGCACGGCGCGCAGACTTGCGCGGATGATCTGGTCAGCGGTATCGCGAAGCGTCATAAAATCTGTCCTTTCCGATCAAAAGCATTCTGCCGACAGTGTATCACATAACGTACCCTTCCGCCAAGTATGGCGGAAGAAAAAAAGCGGCCTGCGGGCCGAGGTTGCAAAATGGGCGCATTTGTGGTAAATTGGATGCAAATGAACATAAGAGGTGATCGCATGAAGCGGCTGCTGCTCCTGCTGGCGTGCCTGCTGGCGCTCTGCACAGGCGTCTGCGCGGCGGAGCCCGTTATTTCCGAAATGAAAACAGACTGTACCCTGACCGGCAGCAGCTCTTGCCAGGTCACGCAGAGCTTTACGCTGGAGATCAGCGGCGCGCAGACACAGCTGCGCTTCCCGCTCAGCGCCGGCGCGAAGAAGGCCTCCGTCGCGGGCTATCAGACGCAGAAGCAGACCGACGGTGACTGCCCCGTGCTCGTGCTGACCGATGCAAACGGCTTTACCGGGACGCGCTCGTTTACCGTCATGTATACGATCTCGGGCCTTGCAAGCGAGGCCGACGGCGTGCAGACGCTCAGCCTTCCGCTCATGAGCGCGAAATGGGACTATCCCATCTCCAAATATGTCTTTACTGTCACGCTGCCCAAGCCGTTTGAAAGCTATCCGGCCTTTACCAGCGGCTACCACGGCGACGTGATCTCCGACTATATCGATCTGGATGTCTCCGAGTCGCGCATCACGGGCGTGATCGAAACGGGGCTGAAGGACCATGAATCGCTCGAAATGACCCTCACGCTGGATAAGTCCTATTTTTCCGGCGCGCATACCACGCTTTCGTTCGGCTGGGCCGGCACGGCAATCATTCTGCTGCTGCTCGCGCTGGCGTTCCTTTACTGGTTCTCGTCTCTGCGCAGTGCACGGGTGCGCGTATCCTCACGGATGCTGCCGCCGGATGCGGCGCTGCCGTGCGACATGCCGTTCCTGTTGGCGGGCGGACCGATCCAGTTCAATATGCTGGTCTGCCACTGGGCAAGTCTGGGATATCTGACCATCTCCTGCGGCAAAAATGAGCGGGTGGTGCTGCGCCGCCGCGTCGATATGGGCAACGAGCGCCGCCCTGCAGAGGTCAGGTTGTTCCAGATGCTGTTTTCGCAGGGCGACGTGTGCGAGGGCGTAAGTCTTCTGTACAAGCGCACGGCGGAAAAGGCCGACGAGGTCCTGCGGCGCTACTGGGTCAGGCGGATGTACCGCAAAACCAGCGGCAATCCGCTCATTATGCGTGCGCTTGGCATTCTGGCCGGAGCGCTGACTGCCGCCGAGGCGGCAAGCCCGATCCTGCCGTCAGGCTTCGTGCGCTGGCTGCTGCTGGCCGTGATCTTCGTGCTCGGCGGCGTACTGTTTGCGGTGATCCAATATGCGCCTGCGGCGTATTATCAGGGAAAATGGCCGCTGGCAGGACTGGCTGCGGCGTGTGCGGCGGCGCTTCTGGCAATGGCGCAGCTCGGCGAGGGCGTTCTTGTGATGCTGCTGGTGATCGCCTGCGAGGTGCTGATCGGCGTGCTGACGCTCCACGGCGGCAGGCGCACCGCCTTTGGCGACGAGATCGTCGCGCAGGCGCTTGGCTACCGCAAGTTCCTCCGGCGCGTCACGCAGAGCCAGCTGCAGTCCCGGCTGGCGCAGGACAGCCAGTATTTTTACCGCATCCTTCCGTATGCCGAGGCGATGGGCCTCGGCAGGAGCCTTGCCCGGACGCTCGGCGACACGGCGCTGGAGCAGTGCGACTGGTACCAGGGCGCCAAGCCTGTGCCGCGCACGGCGGCAGGCTTCTATTCCAGCCTGCGCGAGGCGCTCTCTCTGATGGAGATGTCCATCCGAAATTAATGCATACATAAAAAATTCAGCCGGCGGAACGCATCGTTCCGCCGGCTGTTCACTGTAAAAGCAATGTGTCAGAACAGGCTCTGCTGGGGCTCGTCCGGCTCCGGCTGGGACAGGAGCGCTTCGATCTCGCTCTCGCCGTAGACGGCGATGCCGTTTTCCTTCAAAAGCGCCGCCGTTACGCCGTCTCCGGATGTCAGGCGGCCGGAGAACGTGCCGTCGTAAATGCGCCCGCTGCCGCAGCTCGGGCTGCGCTCCTTCAGAACGGCTGCCTTGCAGCCGTACAGCCGGGCCAGATGCAGCGTCTGCTCCGCGCCCCGGCGGTACTGCGCCGTGACATCCGTGCCGCTCTTCATCACAACGGCGCAGCCCTGCCGCTCCGACGGCTCGCGCGGCGTGGGCAGTCCGCCCAGCTGCTCAGGACAGACAGGGACGAGGTGGTAGCGCTCCATGAGCGCAACGGTCTGCATGATGGGCTTCGATTCGCCGTCATACCGGCAGCAGACGCCGAGCAGACAGGCGCTGATCAGAATGTTTTCCATAGTATCGGGTCCTTTCTCCGGCACGTACCGGCGGCAGCTGCGTCGCTTCGCAAAGCATTTGAGGGTTCCTGTTTCCCTCATTATAGCAGACGCACATTCAAAACACAATCACAGCTTCCGAAGACGGCCCGATTCTGAAGTGCAAAAAGCTCCCCTTGCCGGGCTGCTGCGCGGCAAGGGGAGCGGTATGCTTTTCATCCAATCAGGCTGCAAACCAGATCGGTGTATTCGCCTGCGTTTTCGACCGGCAGACCGGCCATGAGCAGCGCCTGCGTGTAGAGGATCTTCACCAGATCTTCTGCCTTCTTCTCGTCCTGTGCAACTGCGATCTGCAGCTTCGCGAAGATCGGGTGATCGGCGTTCAGCTCAAGAATGCGGTCGGCCTTCATACCGGCTTCGGGGTTCATGCGCTTGAAATACTTCTCCATTTCAAACGTCATGCCGCCATCCGGGACGACGCTGACGGGGTGGCTGCCCAGATTGTCGCTCAGGCGCACGTCCTTGATCTTGTCGCCCAGCGCCTTTTTGACGAATTCGAGCGTCTGCTTCGATTTTTCGCTCTTTTCCTCGGCGGCCTTCTTTTCCTCTTCCGTTTCGAGGCCCAGATCGCCCGCCGTGATGGCCTTGAGCTCCTTGTCCTGATACTTTGCCAGCGTCTGCGGCACGAAACCGTCGACCTCGTCGGTCATGAACAGCACGTCGCAGCCCTTCTGCTGCAGCTTTTCCATCTGCGGCAGCTGGTGCAGCGCCTCGCGGCTCTCGCCGTTGGCATAGTATATATACTTCTGATCCTCCGGCATGGCGGCGACATATTCCTTGAGCGAGATCAGCTTGCCCTCCTTGCTCGACCAGTAGAGCAGCAGATCCTGCAGCGTTTCCTTCTTCGCGCCGTAATCGGCCAGAACGCCGTATTTGATCTGCGGGCCGAAGGCAGCGAAGAACTTCTCGTATTTCTCGCGGTCGTTGTCCATCAGCTTCTGCAGTTCGGTCTTGATCTTCTTTTCGAGATTGCCCGCAATGAACTTCAGCTGACGGTCATGCTGGAGCATCTCACGGGAGATATTCAGACTCAGATCCTGCGAATCGACCACGCCGCGCACAAAGCGGAAGCAGTCCGGCAGCAGATCAGCGCAGTTTTCCATGATCATCACGCCGGAGGAATACAGCTGCAGGCCCTTCTTGAAGTCCTTGGTGTAGAAATCATACGGTGCTTTCGCGGGGATGAACAGCAGCGCCTTGTATGTGACCGCGCCCTCGACATTCGCGTGAATGACGGCCAGCGGGTCTTCGAAGTCGAAGAATTTTTCCTTATAGAAATTGTTGTATTCCTCGTCGGTGACGTCCTTTTTATTCCGGTTCCAGATCGGAACCATGGAGTTGAGCGTCTCAACCTCGGTATACGTCTCATATTCAGGCTTGTCGCTCTTTTCCGTGCCCTCCTTCATGCGGCTCTTTTCGACCGCCATGCGGATGGGGTAGCGGATATAATCGGAATATTTGCGCACGAGCGACTGCAGCTCCCATGTCTTCAGGAAACGGGAATACTTCTCGTCGTCCGTGTCGGCCTTCAGCTGCATGATCACGTCCGTACCGGCGGCAGCGCGCTCGCACGGGGTCATGGTATAGCCGTCCGCACCTTCGGACTCCCATTTCCACGCCTCGTCAGAGCCGTATTTCTTCGAAATGACAGTCACCTTGTCCGCGACCATGAATGCCGAATAGAAGCCCACGCCGAACTGGCCGATGATGTCGGTGTCGGCGGCCTTCTCCTTGTCGAGCGCCTGCTTGAACTGCAGACTGCCGGAGCGGCAGATCGTGCCGAGGTTGTTTTCCATTTCGTCCTTGTCCATACCGATGCCGTTGTCGCTGACGGTCAGCGTGCGGGCGGTCTCGTCGGGCTTGAGTTCGATCGCAAAATCGCTGCGGCTGAGGCCGACTTTCTCGTCGGTCAGCGCCTGATAGGCCAGCTTGTCGATGGCGTCGGAGGCGTTGGAAATGATTTCACGCAGGAAAATTTCCTGATGCGTGTAAATGGAGTTTATCATGAGATCCAGCAGACGCTTGGATTCCGCCTTGAACTGTTTCTTTGCCATAGTAAATGTCACGTCCTTTGCAGATTAGCACTCATGCTATCTGAGTGCTAACTGTATTCTAGCACACTTTTCCTCGTTTGCAAGGGGTTTTTGCAAAATTCATAAAGCGTTCACAAGCGGCTGGATAGGGCATGGTCAGGCTGCCCGTGCTTCCCATGCCAGCAAAAGCGCTTCCAATTCCGGCGTCAGCCGTCTGCGGCACTCCGCTTTCAGATCCTCCGGCACACCATAGAACGCCTCGGCGATGCTGCCGGTGATGGCGGCCAGCGTGTCGCTGTCTCCGCCGAGGGACACCGCAGTGCGCAGCGCGTCTTCAAAATCTGAGCTTTCCAGAAACGCGGTGATCGCCTGCGGGACTGTCTCCTGACAGCTCTCCACATGATGGTAGTCAGGGCGAATTTCATCGCAGCTGCGGCTGAGGTCGTAGCCGAACTCGCGTTCCACATACGTCCGGATATCCGCCTTGCTGCTGCCGGTGCGGGCGAGGAACATTGCCGCGGCGGTCGCCTGTGCGCCCTTGATCCCTTCGGGGTGATTGTGCGTGACCTCGGCGGTGAGCTTCGCCAGATGCAGCGCCTGCTCCATATCCTCCGCCAGCTCCGCCGCAGCGGAAACCCGCATGGCGCTGCCGTTTCCATAGCTGTTGTAGGGCCGCGGAGCAGCCTCATACAGCCAGCCGTTGAAGTGCGCGCCATAGCCCCTGCCGGGATAGGCGCGGCCCAGCTGCTGCATCTGACGCACAAGCGCTGCTTTGATGGCTGCGTCGTCCTGTCCGCGCGTATCCAGCAGCGCCTTTGCCACAGCCAGCGTCATGACCGTATCGTCGGTAAATTCAGAATGCCGGCAAAAGAGCGGAAAGTCCTTCGACTTGTAATTGTTGAAGTCGAATTCATAGGGGCTGCCGATGATATCGCCCAGAATTGCGCCGTACATATTTGATTACCTCCCACGTTTTTTTACATCCGCGTCGATTCGCGCCTTCCATCCGGGGCTGAGCGGTCTGGACGCGCGGACGGTGCAGATCGCTTCACTGATCACGTCATAGTTGAGCGCCGTGCCCACCTCGTCGCATTTGTAATCCACCGCACGTTCGGCGCTGATGCCGAAGCGGGCGGCTTCCTTCGCCGCGTCGATGTTCGCGCCGAGGAACAGAAACTCCCAGCCATATCTTGTCTTCTGCCGCTCGATCATCCGCTGCACCGTCTCGTAGCTGTAGCGGCGGCTGGCGTTTTCATAGCCGTCAGTGGTGATGATGAACAGCGTCTTTTCCGGCACATCCTCCCGCCGGGCGTACTTGTGGACATTGCCGATATGATGGATGGCTTCGCCTACCGCGTCGAGCAGCGCTGTGCAGCCGCGTGCGAAATAGTCCTTCTCCGTCATGGGCGGCACCTTCTCCAGCGGCAGCCGGTCGTGAATGACGGTGCTGTCGCGGTCAAACAGGACCGTGGAGACAAGCGCCTCGCCCGCTTCCTTCTTCTGCTTGGCGATCATGGAGTTGAACCCCCCAATGGTGTCCGCTTCCAGCCCCGCCATAGAGCCGCTGCGATCGAGAATAAAAACCAGTTCTGTCATTATGAACACCCTCCTGTGTTTGTTTGTGTCCTGATTATACCGAACACAAAGGAGGATTTGGTCGCTTGGAAAGCGACATATTTTAAACTACGATTTTTTCACATGATTTCCAAGCCCTGCGTAGAGGCGGACGGCTCTGTCCGCCCACGCGGGGGTGCAGCAGGGGCCGAAAATCTGCGGCGAACTCGTATGCAGCTGCTGCTTGTATGTAGGGGCCGATGCCCATCTTCGGCGCTAAGAGCCGCGCTATGCGCGGTTGCGCCTCGAAACTAGCCTGCGGGCATCGCATCGGCCCGGCAGATTGCACCATTTTAACGGTAATCTTCGGCGAATTCGCAACTTCCTAACGGGCCGATGTAGGCATCGGCCCCTACAGGCGCGAATTCGGAGGTGTCTGCGAATCACGCCCCCAGCAAGCTCTGGTCAAAGGCGAACAGCGCCTCGTTGATCTCGTAAATGTTGTAGTTCCGCTGGCTGATGAAATATTCGATGATCACGTCGAACTTGCTGCTGCGGCTGAGGGCATAGCCCGCGCGGGCTATGAGATCGCGGGTTTCGTTCAGATCCAGTTCCAGCGCGATGGCAAAGGCGAGGGCCGTGGGCTTGGACGGCCGGTAGTCCGGGTTGCTGCGGATCTTGGAGAACAGCTTGCGGTCGACGTTGGCCCGCTTGTAGATCTCGGAATCCTTTTTGCCGCTGCGGTCGATGCGCGTCAGCAGCGTCTCGGAGAATCCGGCGTCCAGATGCCTCAGCCTGTCGTTCAGACTGCGGAGGGGCCGGGGGACGGACGGGAACGCCGCGCTTGGAGCTCTGCAGGTGGGCCTTACGTCTTCGTCGGTGATCGAATCCGAGTACGGACGCGAGCGGATAAAATCCGTATGCGCGTCTACATAGTGGTCGTCGATGTACGCAGCAATGTCCGCGAACAGCCGGCTGCTGATCTGGTAGGCACTGCGGTCGAAAATGACGAGATAGACCGTCATGTCGTGCTCCAGCAAAAACGCGCCGATGGCGTCCATCGCCGTGCGCAGCGCCTGCTCCTTCGGGTACCCGTAAACGCCGGAGGAGATCAGCGGGAACGCCACCGTCTGGCAATGGTGCTTCCTTGCCAGCGCAAGGCTCGTCCGGTAGCAGGAAACGAGCTGCTCCTGTTCGCCGTGATCGCCGCCGTGCCACACCGGGCCGACGGTGTGAATGATATATTTGCAGGGCAGGCGGTATCCCCGCGTGAGCTTGGCCTCGCCGGTCCTGCACCCGCCGAGCCGCCGGCATTCAGCCAGCAGCTCCGGCCCGGCCGCCCGGTGGATGCAGCCGTCCACGCCGCCTCCGCCGAGCAAAGACTCGTTGGCTGCATTGACAATGGCGTCCACGCGCATAGTCGTGATGTCGTTTCGAACGATAATAAGCGGCATGACAGCGCACCTGCCTTTGACATATTTCAGGCCCGGAACGCCGCCCGGCCCGATAGAATCTGGATAGCAATATTGTACCAGCTTCGACTGGAAAATGCAAGAAAACACAGGAAGCGCGCAGAGGTTTTCCGGGAAGCGTGGTTGCGCGGACTGCGGTTCTCTGCTACAATAAGAAAAATTGAGGGGAGTTCGGATATGAGCAGAACGGAGAATGTAGAGCTGGCCGTAGTATGTCTGCTGGAGGACGGCGGCAGGGCGCTGCTCCAGAACCGGAAAAAGGAGGACTGGCACGGCTGGGCGCTGCCGGGCGGCCATGTGGAGCCGGGGGAGTCGTTCGTAGACGCTGTCATCCGGGAGATGCAGGAGGAAACCGGCCTGACGATCCGGCACCCGAGGCTCGTCGGCGTCAAGCAGTTCCCGATCGAAGCCGGACGGTATGTCGTGCTGCTGTTCAAGGCCGTGGAATGGTCGGGAACGCTGACCTCGTCGGAGGAAGGAGAAATGGCGTGGATCGAATACAGCAAGCTCCCGTCCCTGCAAACCGTGGACGATCTCGAAGAAATGCTGCACATGATGAACACGCCGGAGCTGACGGAATTCCAATATCTGCTCCGCGGCGATGAATGGATTATGTCGATCAAATAGAGGAGGGCAGTTATGCGGTATCTCACAAAGGACTGGTACATCGCCTGTCAGACAGACCCCATGACGCCGGAGGTGCAGAAGCGGCTGGACGAGATCGATCGGGCGTACTGCGCCGCGCAGACGCGCGAGGCGCTGCCGGATGGACTGCTGCGGCGCTTTTTCTTCCATGACGGCGCGGTACGGGAGATCGTCACCGGAACAGACCTCACGCTCCGCATCGACAGCCCGTATTCTGAATACCATACCGTGACCTTCCGCAATGCAAATGTGAAGCAGGAGCCGCCCCGCGTCGGCGCGGTCTGGCTGTACCGGGAGCTTTACCGGCACAAGAGCGGGCGCGGCTACGAGGCGCACATCCTGTTCGAAGCCCCCGCAGGCCCCGTATACCGAAAAATCTGCGCCGCCGCCCTGATCGACACAAGGATCATCTGCGATGAGATCGAATTTGCGTAAAAAACGTGGGTGTCTCAAAAACCACTTTGAGACACCCCCACGTTCAATTCCCGCCCGCAGGCGGCACGGTCTGCACAGCAGACCGTTTTTGCACCAATAAAAAAGACACGCCTGGCTCAAAAAACAAACTCGCAATCCAGCGAAGCGATTGCGAGTTTGAGAGGAGGAGCGACGGAGCGGGTGAGAGATGACTTTTTAATGCAAAGCATAAAAAAGTCGTCGCGAACTTGCACAGTCCGCGACGACATGTGCTTTCACTACACTATAGATGAACACACATCTTGTCGGAGTGACTCCGATCAACTACAAAATCAAGCACGCTTCTGTAAAAATGTTTTCTCTGCCATATGGATCACGAAGTCGCGTTCGTCCGGATCGGCTTTTGCGAAGTCGATCTGATACCGCTGACAGGTCTTGCGGAAGTGGACAACGTAAGCCAGATCTTCTTTCATTGGAGGTGCGACATAACCGTTCGGCGCAGCAAGCGCGTCCAGCTCCAGATATTTTTCATTCTGCATCTGTCAGACCTCTTTCAGGTATGGAATGCGAAGTCCTGAAGACCAGCAACACTGCACCGATACTGGCGTGCTTTCTCGACCGAGACATCGTCGGATTTCCGCTGGGTGCGCTCTCCATATACTCCATATAAACCAGTACGCCGTCCAGCATATCTCAGTAAGCAGCAAATCCAACCAGTTCCTTGGTCGCTTCCAGAATGAAGACCGAAAGGTTCGCACTTGCATGGCTTTCGATAATGTAATAGCAAGGTGGCTTAACGGCTGCTCCTTCATTTTCTGATTTATTATACCGCAGCTCTCAGAAAAACGCAAAGAAGAGTTTTCATGATCTGCTTCCGTATCCGGTTCGAAGCCGCTACTGAGAATGTCCAGCAGTTCTTTCTTTGACCACTGCCGCTCCCGTGCCTGTTTCAGATACCACTTGCGAGCCTCGCTTGTCAGCTCCGCTTCCATAATGACCACATTCAGCGTCCAGCCGATTTTCATTGCCAGCCGGAGGAGCGTTTGGTCATTTTCATAAGTCTTGTAAAAATCGCGCATCCGGCGCACGTTGCG
>OIWS01000434.1_pt1 | contig 55178 bp, 83 predicted proteins | sample 1587611 | NCBI WGS metagenome assembly OIWS01 (sample SAMEA3888919, study PRJEB22519) | human gut metagenome | biome: human gut; feature: human-associated habitat; material: faeces | place: Denmark | collected 2010 | reverse complement strand
GGCTGTAGGTTCACCAGGGCAGTTAAGGCAATGGGCGTTGGATGAAAATTATAACGAACAGGTTGCGTCGTCAAACTTTATGCGTACATACAGAGCTGTTAAAGAGAGTTCGGTGAATAATTCAAAGTATTCCGACAATGTGAAGGCATTGATTGATAACGTGAACTATGGTTCAGATACAACGAAACTTATTCAGAAAAATAGAGAGCTGATTGACAAGAAGAAAACTTTGATTGAGGAAGGGCAACGCGAATCTGAGGAAATGTCAGAGAAAACTGCGAAGTTATTAGGAGAGTTGATGGATGATCTTAGAGAAAGTTAAAAAGCCGGGTAATATGAATGCATTTATATATTCTGGCAGTAAAAAGAAGAGAAAGAAAATAAAGAGAGGTAAATGATTATGAAAAAGGATGCATTATCTGTAGCAAAAGAGTTGGTTAAAATCTTGGAAAAACTGCATGAAAAGAATTTTGTTATGCTTGCAGATCTTAAACCAGGCGATAAATTTTCAACAGGAATTGGAAATTTTATTGTTCTGGAACAGAAAGAAGATTGTGCTGTAATTATCACTGAGAAATTGTATATGGAAGCCGAGATATTCGATGATAGTTGCAATGATTACAAGAAGTCATCATTAAGAGAAAAGTTCGATGGAGAAATTCTCGATGAGTTCATTGCTGAATTTGGAGAAGAAAACATTTGTGAAAACGAAGCTGGACTGGTAACAGTTGACGGACAGGAAGTTTTTGGAAAACTTTTGAATAAAGTAAGACCGCTGACATTTGATGAAGCACGCGAATATAATGATTTGTTGGTGAATGAAAAGTTGACGGATTGGTACTGGACATGTACGCCTTGGAGCACGAAAGAAAGAGTATATGGATGTACTGTTGCAGTTGTTTCCCCGCGTGGCTATGTCTACGACGGTAGTTGCCGCGACGATATCGGGGTGCGCCCGGTTTGTATCTTAAAATCTAATCTCTTTGTATCACGAGTAAAGGAGGATTAATTATGATGACGTTAACCGAATTTGGTAAAAAGCTTGAAAAATTAAATGAAGCATATGAACAGCTTAGAAAGAAATACCAGAAACCGGAAGTTGGAAACACAGTAGAAGTAGCCGGAATCAAATGGCTGGTACTGGATAAGTTGGAAAAAGGATATCTTGTGATTTCAGAAGATTTTTACGGAGAATATAAAGAATTTGATAATAGTAAAAATGACTGGAAAACCAGTAGCCTTAGAAATTACCTTAACACGAAACTTCGAAAGGAAATTGAAGAGGATGTTGGACAAGATGCACTTGTCAAGTTTGATCGCGATTTAACTTCAATGGATGGGCAGACGGAATACGGAATTTGCGAAGACTATGTTTCTATTATTACATTTGATGAATATAGAAAATACAGAAATTTACTTGCAAATACAGAAGAATACTGGTGGACGCTTACACCTGATAGTACGTCTTGTAACGATGATTCTCGGTGGTTGCAAGTTGTTTCCCCGCGTGGCCTTATCGACTACTATAATTGCTTCAACGATTGCGGGGTGCGCCCAGTTTGTATCTTTTCTTCTTCAATCTTTGAATCAGAACAGGAGTAGAAAATGTCAGATAGTGAATTAAGAGTAATCTTGAAAGCTAAAGAACTGGCTACTCATACCTTAAGATTGACCAGTAACGCGAACAGATATCCAAAAAAATATAGATTTTCATTGGTGGATAAGATGCAGAATAAGTCAATGGAAATATATGAAATGCTGTTTGAAGCAAATAGAACGGATATCAGAGATTACAAAAGAGATCGACTCGAATTGCAGACGAAAGCAATTACATACTGTGATGAACTACTGTTTTACATAGAAATGTCGCATGATTTAAATATTTTAAATGCAAAAAGCATGGAATATTGGTCGAAAATGGTGTCTGATGTGAAGCATATGGCAATTGCTTGGAGAACTAAAGACAGAAAAAGATAAATATGTTTTAGGTTTTCTTTTGTAAATTTGGTTGTTTCCCCGCGTGGCAATATCAACAACAATAATTGCAACAACAATAACGGGGTGCGCCCATTCTGTATTACAGGCGGTAAGAGTAGGCGTAAAGCCGAAATCAGAATAATAGATACAAAAAGAAAGAAGACCTTCCTCTCAGAGGTAAATATAAAGGAGTACAAATGGATAAGGATGTTGTCGCAGATTTTGACAATCTGTATAAGGCTTACCGAAAAGCAAAGTCTGGTAAGGGATTTAATACAAGCACTGCTAAGTTTTCAACAATGGCATTAGATGGAGTTTCTTTGATAAAAGAGCAGTTGGAAAATCAAAGTTATAAAGAAGACAATTTAAACAGGTTCAAAATATATGAGCCGAAAGAAAGAGTGATAGAATCGTGTTCTTTTAAAGATAAGGTTGTGCAGCATTGCTTCTGTGACAATATCTTGCATCCAAAATTAGATAATTTGTTTGTCAAGTATAATTCGGCCGGACAAATTGGAAAAGGAACGTTATTTGCAATAAATGGATTGAAGAATCACATGGAGGAATTTTATAAAATTCATGGCTGTGATGGTTGGGTATTGAAATGCGATATACGTCATTTCTTTTATGAAATAGATCACGAATTACTGAAAAATATTCTTGATTATTATTTTGATGAAGATTTTACGAAATGGCTTAACAGATGTTTTATTGATAATTCGGACAATCCGGGACTACCTCTTGGAAATCAAGTGGCACAGGTTTATGCATTGTTAATGCTTGATGGCATGGATCACATGATTACCGGGGAACTTGGTATTGATTTATACGGTCGGTATATGGATGATTTTTATTTAATCCATCATAACAAGGCGTATTTGAAGTTTTGCCTGGAACATATAAGAGAAATGCTAAATACACTTGGCTTGGAATTGAATGGTAAGACACAAATTGTTCCTATCCGTAAAGGAATTAGATTTCTTGGTTTCCATCATTATATAACCGATGACGGAAAGTATATTAGAAAGCTTACAGGAGAAAACAAAAGGAAAATCCGAAAGAAAATAAGAATATGGGTGAAATTAGTTAAGTCTGGAAGAATGCCCGAAAAGAAATTTTATGAGAAATATGGAGCATGGAAGAATCATGCATCACACGGAAATTGTATAAAACTGATACACGGCATGGATTTATATGTCGAAGAGCTGATGAAAGGAGAATAACGATGAGAGTAATTAGTCAGGATGGACGCTATGACATCCCTTATGGGCAAGCTATGTTATTGAGATACGTAAACAGAATATACATTATGAGCCAGAACTTTGCTGGTGTCGAAAGAATTATAAGCGATCCAGTGATTGCGGAATACTCTACAGAAGAAAAAGCCATTAAGGCTATGGAAGAGTGCCGCTGGCAATGGTGGAAACATAACGGTTTTATAACATTCCAGTTCCCGGCAGATGAGGATATAGAGGTATAAGGAGATTTGCTGAATGGAATTTATTGATTGGTTTGGAAATGGAGTTACGGTCAATGTGATAGAAGCAATTGCAGAAAAATTGAGATTTGAGTAGGTGGAAATAAATGAATATTGAATTAAAAGAGATAGACAAAGACACATTAAAAGTTGGTGATGTGGTATGAAAGTATGTTGGTTTTCAACAGGAATTAGTAGCTTTGCAGCGTGTTATTTAGCAAAGGATGTAGACGAGATTATATATACTCATGTACCGAATCAGCATCCAGACAGCTTAAGATTCTTGCATGATTGTGAGAAGTTGTTAGGCAGAAAAATAACAGTTATACAGTCTGATGAATACCGGGATGTGGACGATGTGATTGAGAAGACGAGATGCATCAACACTCCATTTGGTGCACCGTGTACAGAAAAGCTGAAAAAGAGAGTGAGAATGAAATGGGAGCGAGAGCACCCGGAACATCACATCTATGTGTGGGGATATGACGTAAATGAGTGGAACAGAGCAGGCAGGGTTTGTAAAGCTTTGAGCGATTACGATCACGAATTCCCACTTATAGAAAACGGACTGACGAAAGAAGAAGCTCACGGCATTGCAAACAAGCTCGGACTTAAAAGACCTATCATGTACGACATGGGTTATCCGAATAATAATTGTATCGGTTGCGTTAAGGGTGGTATGGGATACTGGAATAAAATTAGAGTTGATTTTCCAGAGGTTTTTGAGCGCAGAGCAAAGCAAGAACGTGAGATAGGGCATAGCTGCATAAATGGTGTATTTCTAGATGAATTAGAACCAAACAGAGGAAATATCAATAGCGAAGTCATAGAAGATTGTACAATAGCGTGCCAACTTCTGACTTGGAATAGATAGTAAATCAGACAACCGATTATCAGCTGGTAGTCGGTTGTCGAGAAAGGAACGAAATGAAGAAAATACTTGATGCATGTTGTGGAAGCCGTATGTTTTGGTTTGATAGAGAGAATCAAGATGTCCTATTCGCAGACAATAGAGAGCTTGAAACAACATTGAGTGATGGGCGAGCACTTCTAGTTAAGCCAGATATAAAAATGGACTTTCGGGAGATGCCATTTCCGGACAATACATTTAAGATTGTGGTATTTGACCCGCCTCATTTAAAACAAGCCGGCAGTGAATCATGGCTTGCTAAGAAATACGGGGTTCTGCCGAAAGATTGGAAACCATACTTGAAAGCCGGATTTGATGAATGCATGAGAGTGTTAGAACCGGACGGAATATTGGTTTTTAAGTGGAACGAGGAACAAATAAAACTGAATGACGTGTTGAAAGAGTTTGAAACAAAACCACTTCTCGGAGATCAGAGAGGTAAGACACGTTGGATTTTGTTTATGAAGCAGGGAGAAATGAGCGAGGATGAAGTACTTTAACAACAAATAACAGGCGTATAAGCGGAATAAGGTATTAAACCGCCGTGATGCTGATAACCTTATAGTCGCATCTCATAAGCTATTCATGATGATAGGATGTCTGGCACTGAATCAGGCGTTCGACTTCGGTGAAAAGCGTGTGGGGCGGTTTGTGGACAAGTTTCAGGATATTCTGGACTCGTACAACAGAGGTTATATCAGTCTGGAAGATATTGAAACAATGCTGAAAGAAGACATAGGAATTGAGGTGAGTTGAATGAGACTAAATAACGGAATCTGTATTTCTTTTTTGCAAGATAGTGGTTGGCTACAGCGTCACGATAAAATACTTACAATGTGTGCGAAAGATACGGTTATCGATAAATTTGCAAGAAAAATCAAGAAAGAATTAGAAAATAATGCAATATACAACATGGATGCTATAAACACTATAGTTTGGCAATTGAAAGAAGAGATACTAAGTGGTGAGGAGTGTTTGACGAAAAATGTTGGTGAAATAGATGAAAAATAGAGAGAAATACGCAGAAGAGTTATTAAACGTAGCGTGCGCAGGAAAGAGAATTGCGATTGATAAACAGACAATGCAGATTAGAGGCTGCGAAGGGCTTTCGTGCGGGAATTGTCTGTTTAGTTGCGGCGATTGCGATACAAAACTAGCAGAATGGGCAGAATCCGAATACGTTGAACCAGCAAAGATATCGAAGAAAGACAGGGCGCTTCTGGATTGTCTTAAAGAAGAATATAAGTTCTTCGCAAGAGATAAAAATGGTATGTTGTTTGTATATGAAGCACAGCCAAGAAAATTGGAAAAGTATTGGTATTTGTCCAATTATGGTTGTCTAGGCTTGAATCGGTGTTTAAATGTTGATTTTCCAATGATTAAATGGGAAGATGATGAACCGTGGCTTATCGAGGACTTGAAGAAGTTGGAGGTTGTCGATGAATATTGATAAAACTATGGAAAGCCCCGACATTCAACCAGAGAAAATAAAAGTAAGCAGTATATATGTAATAGCTAGCGAGCATTGCAACAAGCCATATTACGAAATTCGATATAAGGAAGTCGGAAATGATTTTTATAACATCGGTTATAGTTCGTTTAACTTGGAACAGGTTCTTTATTGGAGACATCGTTGCTTTGAAGTGGTTCCGGCCGATGAATATGAACGAAGAGATGCTAAAGACACAAATGTCCTTGGCAAATGGATTCCGTGCAGTGAGAGATTACCGAAGGATGGTGAAAATGTATTATGTTACGTGACAAGTGCGATGAGAGTTGGCGATGATATTGTTACTGGATTACAGCATGATGGGTTATGGTTTATGCAGTCTGGCGTTGGAATGCAGAGCTTTGACAGAGCATGCACGGTGACAGCTTGGATGCCATTACCAGAGCCATACAGGGAGGTGAGGTAGATGGAAAAGAAAGAATATGAACAGATAGAAGAAACAGCAAATAGATTGCAGAAAATGGCAGATGAACGCCAGGCAAAAGCAATTAGAGATGCAAATCAGTATAGAGATGGTTACGTACAAGGTGTAGAAGATTTGCTGAAAAGCATAAGGAGAGGTGAATGGTGAACAGAATCAATAGAGCAATAACTATCCTGCTTGCAACCCTGGCATTAACCGGATGCGCTGAGAAGCAGGAGCAGGTAGAGCCGACACCGATTGTGGTGGAAAAGCCGGATATCACGCAGACGAAAGAGTTTAAGCAGGCTGTATCTGGCCGGGTAAATGAGATCTTTAGCGGCGAAGTCAGCCTGACAGTGTACCTGGACACGGCAGAGGATTTTAATTACATCGGAGAACTGGAGATCATCAATGATGGCTCCGACGGAACACGGCCGGTGATATTCATTCATGCGGATCACAGGACGGATGAAAGTGAGTGGTGGTAATGGACGGAAAATACGGAAGAACAAGAAAAGTAATGAAGATGGACGGTCAGAAACATTATAACGGGCTTGAAAAATTAAAGCCGGATTAGAAAGCAGTAATAAATTATAGAAGACCAGCATATCCTAATATAAGTGTTGTTGATTACGTTAAGAAATGTAAGTAGTGGAGGAATGGCTTATGAAGTTATCGAAACTGACTAAGCCAGAACTTGATTATTTTTTGAAAAATGCCAATTTTACAGAAGAAGAGGAAAAAGTTTTTATTCAATGCTCTAAAGGAAAATCAATACAGGAAATAGCATTTTCTATCGGTGTTTGTGACAGAACTATAAACCGAAGAATATCTGCTATTTACGCAAAAATAAAAAGATTGGAGGTATACGCTAATGGCAATTCTGACAATTGACGGAGAAGTAGTACAGGCAGAAGATGTGGAGCTAGATGAAGAAACGCTCCGTATGATTGCAGAAATACTTTCTCGGTCTGATTGACAAAAAACCGTATAAAAGATAGAATGTGTCATAATATAGGAAATATGGCACATTCTATTTAAAGGAGGAAATGATATATGGAATGTGTCGCATATTTGCGTGTTTCAACAGAAAAGCAGGCAGAAGAGGGCCATGGTCTTGAAAGTCAAAAGAGAGACATCGAGAACTATTGCCGAAAAAATGAATTGATTATAGTAGATTGGTATGTTGATGATGGATATACAGGATCTAATATGGATAGACCTGAGTTCCAAAGACTTATAAGCGATTGCTATGCGAAAAGAGTAAAATGTGTTGTAGCTTATAAGCTTGACAGAATATCCAGAACAATGTTGGATTCTATTTATGTAATTGAGCGTATATTTCAGCCAAATAATGTCCGGCTTGAGTGTGTCCATGACGCTGTTAATTACAATGATCCTATGCAACAAGCATATACTCAGATGATGGCAGTATTTGCGCAGCTAGATAAAAACACAATGATGCTTCGTATGCGTGGAGGTATACTTGAACGAGTTAAAAAAGGATACTGGCCTGGCGGTGGCATTAAGCCGTATTGCTACAGATATGACAAAGAGATCGGGATACTAATTCCAATACCAGAAAGAGCCGAAAGAGCAAGACAGGCACTAGATTTGTTTATTCAAGGATATTCCGATGAAAAAATAATGCGAATGCTTGGTTTCCGAACGGAAGGAGTAGTGCGAAACATACTTACCGGAGTAGTAAATATTGGAAAGATTAAATATAAAGGCAATGTTTATCAAGGCAGACACGAACCAATATTTGATGTGGAAAAGTTCAATCTTGGCTTGGAGATTCGGAAGACGCGAAGCAAAGCAAGAGCATATTGCCGGACAGAGCCAAATTTACTTACTGGACTGTGCTATTGCGGTGTATGCGGCTGTAAAATGAGGTACCAAAAATGGGGTTCAGACAGGAGAAAAATGTACTGCTGTTCGCGAAACCGATACTTGGATTACTTGCCAAACTATAATCATGATTGTGACAATTCAGTGGAATGGGCTGACAAAATTGAAGAACAGGTTGAAAGCGAGATTTTAAAAATATCCCTAAATCTTTCTAGCTATAAGCCTAAAGAGAAAGCTACGAAGCTTGAAATCATGCAATCACAATTGGATAAAAGCAAAACTAAATTAAGACGTCTTTACGAGCTGTATGCAGATGGAAACGACATGGTTCTTGATATGATTAGCAATCTTGAGAATGAGATTGAGATATCTAAGGAAAGAATCAAAGAAGAATCTAAAAATATCCAAAAAGAAAACAAAAAAGAATATGTTTATGAAAACATAAAAAATCTTGCCGACGTCTGGGACACGATCGACAAGACAAAGAAAAATACTATATTGAAGAGTATAATCTCTAAAGTAGTAGTTGTCAACGGAAACGTTGACATTCAATTAAAATCTTTTTAGCATAACCTTATTACCGTCCGATGGTTGGCGGATATGCTAAGTGCCATATTTCCTATATGTCCCAAATATTAATGTCATAAGTGTGTCGGAATTATGTCTTTTGAATGTCGCTATAAGCGACTTTTTTTGTGCGAAAATACAAAATAGATAGGAGGTACGACCTATGTTTTCGGATGATCTATTAACTATTATATTCTCAGATAGCAGACTTTGCAATATCCCTCTTGAATTTCAATCAACAATTGTTCATGTTGTGGAAGATGCGATACAAAAAAGATTCTATACAGACACAAAAGAATTATCGAAAGAACAAATACTGGATGACGTATGTGGCAGTTAGGAGGGCGAATTATGTACGAAAATCAATATTTTGGAAATCCATATTTTCAGTCTAATGCACAGAGGTTTCCGACAGGGCAATATCAAGCTCCGATGCAACAGCCAATCTATCAACCGCAGTTTCAACAAAATCAGCCAGCAAGCCAGATTGTCGGAAGAACAGTAGATAGTGTTGAGATGATACAGGCAAATGATGTGCCGATGAATGCACCGTATGCACTGTTTCCAAAATCAGATTTATCAGAAATATATCTGAAATCATGGAACCAGAATGGAACAATCCAGACGGTCGTATTTAAGCCAGAAATGCCAAAGGCTAACGATTCTATATCTAATAGTGAAGACGGATTAAAAAGTGGCAATTCGGAGCTTACAGAGCAGATTATGAGACGATTGGACAAATTATCGTCTCAAATTGAAGAAATAGGAAATTCCATTCCTAAAACAAGAACTTCAAAAGCAAAAAAGGATGGTGATTCTGAATGATTAACCCGATGCAGATGATTCTTAATCAAATGATGAACAGTCCGCAGATTAAGAGTAATCCGATGGCCCAGAATGTTATCAATATGGCAAAAAATGGAGATGTTGATGGCATAGAACAATTTGGAAGAAATATAGCAAAAGAAAAGGGAATTGACTTTGATAAAGAGTTTGCTAATTTCAAAAATCAATTCCACATAAAGTAATTATTTATTGTTTGTGTGCTGGTTGTTCCCTACAAAAGGCTTTGTATTAATCGCTCTTTCGATGCTCCAACCACGATTTATGCGGTTGGTTAATGTTTGACGATTTATACCAAGTTCCAAAGACCATTGCTGTATGGTTTGTGATTTGCCATTATATACAATAAAACGGTTTGAAGATTTGTTGGATGTTTGAGTCTTCCAATTAGCCCATCTGCAATTGCTTAGCTCGTAATTACCATCATTGTCTATTCTGTCGAGAGTATATCCTTCTGGTCTTCCTCCAACAGAATTAGACCATTTTGCAAACTCCCAAAAATCGTGCCATTCATCGCAGACTTTAATTCCGCGACCTCCGTAACGATCGTAATGATTGGCTTTTGGATCTTCGCAACGGCTAAGCATCATTTTCCACAAACCATATAGAGGATGCATTGCTCGTCCATCTTGATAATTTCCAGATGATGTAGAGTCGTTATTTGCAAGCATTTTATTGTTTCTTTTTAAACAGCCACAACTTTTCCTATCATTTCTAAATAATTGATAAGGAAGAACATCTACAACGTTTCCGCAATCGCATTTGCATTGCGCGAAAGTTAAGCCGCTGTTTGGGTTATGAGAAACCCCTATTATTTTTAATTTTCCTATTTTTGTTCCGATAGAGTCTTTTACTTTTTGCTCTACTTCGTAGCTTGTATTTCTCTTTCGGCACATACCACAAGATTTTTTGTGACCAGATAAAACTCTTCCTGGAGATTCGGATATTATATTTCCGCATTCACATTGAAAATCGAATTTGTTTGAATAACGATGAGTTTTAGGAGATGCACCAATTACAGTAAGCATTCCATACTTTTTGCCAATATAATCAGATATATTGTGCTTTGTATAAGAAGATTGCATAAAAATAACACCTGTCCTTTCAGTGTGAAATGTCCTTTTTAGATAATGTACGGAAACTGTTAGGACAAACAGCTTATCGGGAGCTACCCTATCCGTACAATTTATTATAACACATTTTTTGATAAATCTGATACTAATTCTTGCAAGATTAAGTATAAAACATCTTATTTATTAGGAGGTAAAATTATGTTCAATGGAAACATGGCTAGTCCGTCATTAGCTGACATTGCTGCGGTGACAAACGGAAGAAGCAACGATGGAGCATGGGGAGACAATGGCGCTTGGTGGATAATCATTTTCGTTTTGTTCTTCGCTTTTGGCGGCTGGGGCAACGGATTTGGTAACAACGGCGGTGGTGCATTGCAGGGATATGCTACACAGTCAGACTTGCAGAGAGGATTTGACACTCAGTCAATCATTGGAAAGCTTGACGGTATTTCCAATGGATTGTGTGATGGATTCTATGCCGTAAATAACAGTATGCTCACTGGATTTAATGGCATTAACACAAACATCATGCAGACTGGATACGGAATCCAGCAGGCTATTAATGCTGACACAATCGCAAACATGCAGAATACCAATGCTTTGCAGTCTCAGCTTGCAAATTGCTGTTGCGAAACAAGAGAAGCTATCCAGGGCGTAAACTACAATATGGCAACTAACACTTGCGCATTGCAGAATACAATGAATAGCAACACAAGAGACATTATTGATAGCCAGAATGCAGGCACGAGAGCCATCCTTGACTATCTCTGCAATGAAAAGATTTCTACCTTACAGGCAGAGAACAATGATCTCAGACGCGCTGCATCACAGGATCGCCAGAGCGCATTGCTTACAAATGCAATGTCTGCACAGACACAGCAGATTATCAATGCGGTCAATCCGGCACCTATTCCGGCATATCAGGTTCCTAATCCGAATGTTTATTACGGATGCAACACTGGTTGCGGATGCTAACCGAATGTAAAACCATACGGTTAAAAATGAATATTTTGTAACTTAATCAAGGTTTAATCAAGGTTTAGCCAAGATTTAAACAAGGTTATGTCTGCATAAGCAGTATTACGATATAAAGGGCAGATCATAACGGTCTGTCCTTTTTGAGGAAAGAGAGGTATTTATTATGGCTGAATATACTGGAATCGCATTACAGACAGTAGCACAGGGCGAAGATGTAGCGTTTACGGAAACGGCTTTTTCCGGCGGTAATTGCATCGTGCATAGACAGGGAGCAGGAATTGTAAAATTACGTGGATTAACAAGCCAGTGCAGAGCAAGATTCCTCGTTGATTTTTCTGGAAACATCCAGATACCTACAGGCGGTACGGTTGAAGCTATTTCACTTGCGCTTGCTGTTGATGGAGAGCCATTACAGGCAACTAAGATGATCGTTACTCCGGCAGCAGTTGAAAATTTCTTTAACGTGTCTACGCAGGCGTACATTGATGTTCCAAAAGGATGTTGCAGCACGGTAGCTGTTCAGAACACTTCTGGACAGGCTATTGAAGTTCAGAACAGTAACTTGACTGTAGTAAGAGTTGCGTAGGAGGTGGCAGTTATGGATGTTGAAAGAATGCATGATATGATCGAAAAACTGTCAGAAGTTGCGAAGTGTGAGATTGACAAAGGTATTGAAAACGTAGATACTTGCGAAATGGGACAAGTTGTCGATATGCTCAAAGACCTCAGTGAAGCAATGTACTACCGGAAACTCACACATGTTATGGAAGATTTTGGAGACGAAGAAAACATGGAGATGTTTGATCGTTATGGTGATGGTCGTAGATTCTACGATAATTACCGATACGCTAATGGTAGATTTGCTCCAAAAGGTCGCGGCTCACGAAGAGGTTATGAGGAACGTCCGTATTATCACATGACTCCGGAAATGTATCGTAACATGGATCCGGAGTATATGAGAGACATGGACTATGATATTGGACGGATGTATTTTTCTGACAAGCGAAATCCGGGTATGACCGGAGCGGAAATGTCTGGAAGCAAGCATTATTATGGTGGTGATGCTCAGAGAGACCACAAAGAGGGAAAAGCTGGAATGAGCCGAAAAACATATATGGAATCAAAAGATCTACATGATCTTGAAGCATATATGAAAGATACAGCAGAGGATTTGACAGAAGTGTACAACAGTGCAACAAATGAAGCTAAGACGATGCTGAAAGCGAAAATCCAGACACTTTTACAGAAGATGTAGTTTTATAGGGGGCGTAATGCTCCCTTTTGAGGTGATAGCATGAATTTTATTATCAACGGTGTACCGTGGGTGGTTTTGATTGACAATCCCAACAGTGATGCGCTTAGAAGAAGTGATGGTAGTCTGGCGGTAGGCGTTACCGATGCTGGAAATAACACGGTTACTTTGTCAAATCTGTTAAGCGGAGAATTTCTCCGAAAAGTGCTGATTCATGAGATATGCCATTGTGTCTGCTTCTCTTATGGAATACACATACCAATCAACCAAGAAGAGTTTTTGTGTGACTTTGTGGCAAGTCATGGTGACGAAGTGTTTGATATTGTTGCTATGCTGTCTAATGTGGTCAGAAAGGCGGTGTAATCGTGCTGGACGAACTATTGGAGTACATACAGAAAACTAACCCAGAAATGACCAGAAAAAAGCTTGTAGAGGAGCTTGGTCGAACTGATTCATCCACAAAGAGCATTATCCGTGAATTTATATTGATTTACAGAAAACCAGATTTTAAGTAGTCTGGTTTTCTTGTATACAGTGACAATATTTGAATTATGTGATATGATTAATAAAGAGTTTTTTAAAGGAGGAGATTACGATATGAAAACTTGGAAATTAGTATCTGGTATATTGTCTATTGTACTGTTTGCATTTGTGGCATTTCAATCATGCGCAGTTGGAATAGGAAACACAATGACTGACAACGGAGAAGTTGGTGGAAGTGCTGGAATCATTGTTGCTATTTTATTGCTTACGGGCGGTATTATTTCCATTGCTACAAAAAATTCTACTGGAAAAGGCGGAAATATTGCCTTGATAGTAATATTTGCTATAGGTGCCTTTCTTGGATTCGCATTGGCTGGTGGATATTCAGACCTTAAAATTTGGGCTGGATGGTGCTTGATCAACGTGATTATGGCTGTTTTGTCAATAGCCAAAAAACATAAAAATTAATATTTTAACTTCAATTATTCAAAGTAACTTGTAAGGAATATTTACAGGTTGCTTTTTCAGTTGCTAAAATTTTGTAGCACTCGGATTTGGAATAAGAGTGCTAAACCATGATACACACTTCAAACTATATAGATATAGAATAAACTCCCATTTTTCGAGTAGTTCTTTTTTAGGTGTGTTATAATATATTATAAAACCATAAAAAGTTGCTATCTAACTGTATTGCGAAGCAACTATTGTGGTAATATGTTGTATTTGTAACAGAAGTTGTTGAGGATTATGAGAGGTATAAGTTATGAAAATATGTCCAAGGTGTAACACGTTAAATGCTGATAATGCATGTTATTGTGAAAAGTGTGGGAATGATATAAAAGGCATTCCGTTGTATAACAATACAAAAGCGTCGAAGCGGTCTCCTAAGCGGCGTGTCATATTGCTTATTATTTCTTTTTGCTTAATTATTGGATTTTCTGTTTTCGTGGCAGAATCAGACAGAGACACAAAGCAAAACACAATTCGTTCAATGAATGCCGATAAAGAAAAACTAAAAGAAAAGAAAAACTATGAAAAAAAGAAAAATAATTCGTCTACAGAGGAAACAGCACCTGTTCAAAAAGAAGATGCTTTTTTAACAAATTTAAAAACAGTTCTTGACCCTACTGTATCTGAAACAGCGTATGATATTTTGAAAAATCAAATAGGGTTCTCGAAGCTTGAATATGTCTCTAAAATGGGCGAAACATCAAATTATGAGATAAAGTGTGATGGCATAGATATGGTTCTGACAGCTAGTGATAAAGTGTATCGTATCTTTATTCCCAATAGTTCTTATGTATTCTATGAGGATGACACAATAAAACTAACTGCAAAACAATACTCTGACAGAACTATTGATTATGATAAGCAGTCTAGGTATTATATTATAGCAACAGAGATAGTTAGCTCAGTATTAGCCGACCCAAGTTCAGCTGATTTTCCATCCGTTGTGACTCATGCTGGGGAAATTGCAATGCAAAGGAATGGAAGTCTTGTGGCAATACAAAGCTATGTTGATTCAAATAATTATTATGGTCAAAAAGTTAGAAGCAATTATACCGTTGAATTTGTTGTCACTGACATGGACAGCTTCGCTTATGAAGTAAAATATATCAATGTCGATGGTCAAACGAGTGGAGAGTTTATAGATATAGACAGCTGGTCTGAATAATATATTCTAAAGCAACTTACAAAAAGTAGGTTGCTTTTTATTTTTTACTTGACTTTGTGGCTACAATCTGATATTATACAGTTGTAACAAATAAACAGCAACGAGAAAGGAGTGATACGGTGTCTCCAAAATTGGGGCAGAAGCTTACTGATAACCCTAAAGATTCTGTTATTAGAGCTAGAGTTGATAGCGAAACGGTTAAAAAGCTGGATTACTTAGTTAAAGAAAATGGTTCTAATAGGTCGGAAGTTATCAGAAAAGGGATTAACATTCAGTACGAAGAAAAAACAAAATAGAGCGTTGCCCAACCACCAATTGACACAACGCTCTAAAAAGACTTCCACAGGAAGTACCCATACGTTATTATAACACGGATGCTTTCTGTGGACAAGGTAAAGTTAATCAATGTGGACAGGTAACTATTAATAATTATTATATGGCACGATTTCAGTAGCGAGTTTGACTGCACTGTTTGTATTGATTGACTTTTTGAATACAGGAGGTATTTTATGAATAATCAAAGATGTATAATGATTCCAGTCACACAGTATAACCATATGGTACAGTCTTATGATAAGGCTCTAGCAGAACTTGAAGAACTACGTACAATGATTAAGAATATGACGAAAGGTGTGACTGAGAATGAATAAATTTTTTGAATTATCATTTACGAATCACATTAGAAACAATGATGACTTATCCCTTGCATTCGATAAATGCTATGAGCCATTAGTAGAAAAGCTGAGAGAAATACTTAGTGATAGGAATTGCACTGAGTTGGAAGATATTCTTTCAGACTGTTCCTGTAATGCTCTGCACTTAGCTGGCGTAGTAGGAATGGAACTTGCTGTTGGAGTTATGAATGGCACTATTGAACAGACAATCGAATAGGTGGGATAATAAGATGAATGATGTTATCACTGTAGAAAACACGGAAATGAAGGTCAGAGAGTATAACGGTCAGCGAGTGGTTACTTTCAAGGATATTGATGCCGTACACCAGAGAAAGCCTGGAACTGCACGCAACAATTTTTATAAAAACAAGAGTCACTTTATTAATGGAGAAGATTATTACAATGTGGCAAAAGAAGATTCCAATGTGGTTAAAAGCCACATAGGAGAAATTTCATCAAAGGGGTTAACGCTTATCACCGAAACCGGATACCTAATGTTGGTTAAATCATTCCGAGATGACCTTGCGTGGAAAGTACAGAGACAGCTTGTAAAGTCGTACTTCCAGAAGCCGTTGCTGAATCTGTCGGATAAGTATAAACGACCAGTATCGAACTGTCCTGCACCACTTGCAACGGACTTTTACAACATAAATTGGGAGAAAATAAGCTGTTGCAAGAGAGCAAATTCACTTCCAGAGAGTGATATTTTGGATGTAGTCTTTGCTTATGTATCCAGGAAGTATGATTTTGATATAGCAGAGAGGATGTATGAGGATCAAGTTGGACACAAGCCGAAAAATAGGATGGACGTTCTGGACTTCTTCCCAGAAATGAAAGCACGAGCGCAATTAGCGATTGATGGATTGTACGGAAATGCATTGAAAATGGAAGAAGAAAAAAGCAAATAAAACAGAGGAGCCACTGCTTTGTGTAGTGGCTCTAGTTATAATATTAAGTATATAATGACCATTATATAAGGTGAATTATATAAGGTACATTATATAATGGGTAAAATGTGTAAAACAGTAAATACAAGGCTTTACGAGATGTTTATACTATAATGGTCATTATATAATGGGAATTATATAATAGACATTATATAAGTGGTATTATATAATGGCACTTATATAGGAGGTATACGGTGATGAAGAAGACAGCGGATTATACAATGAATGCGATCAACAGATATAATGAGAAAAAGGATGTTGCAAAGGTGCTTTTCCCAAAAGGCACAAAGGACAGAATTAAGGAAGCAGGATATTCAATCAACGGATTTGTCAATGAAGCGGTTAAGAGGATGCTTGATGAACTGGAAGCAGTAGAAGAAAAGCCAGTTGATGTCAAGAAAACCGGACCGGTTAATCTTACAGAATTGCAGAAAGTGTTAGACCAGAAAATAGCAGCACGGAAAATGGGCGTTGTCGATATGGAAAAGGAAGAAGTTCGGAAAGTGTCAAAGATGGAAGCCGAAAAGTTGGATAGCGAAGAATAGGATTAAAAAAAGGAACTTAAATTTTTATTTGAGATTTGAGTTCCTATTTTAGTTTCAGCTGAAGAAGTGAAATTTTTTCTTGAAGTTCGTGAAAATTAGTTGCACGGCTACAGAAAATAAACTTGCCAGCCGGAAAAGCTACAAGATGCCCGGATATGGTCAAAATGTCACTTGTTTCCGTCCGCTGGTCTTCGTTCTGCTGACTGGAGACAGCCAGCCCCAGAACGGCACAAAGTGTGTACTACTTTTAAAAATAGCATATGATTACATCGCGTGTCAATATATCCGGGCGAATTGGTGACGATCGGGTTGGTTGTCAGCTGTTCCGATCGGCTTTTTGTTTTCTCTTTACAGTTATTATAATGCACCGTTTATAATGTAAAATCAATATACAAATACACCAAAAATAAAGTAATAAAAATGTTGAAAAGTTGTGCATTATTTATAATGTAATTGAATTGAAAATAGTTTATAAATAATGTATAATAAAAGTAAAATAATTATGGAGGTGTTATAGTGCTTACTTATAAAATTGATGTGTTGGACACGTTAAAAGAGTCTGGATACAACACAACAAAACTTAGAAAAGAAAAACTTTTAGGCGAAAACGCGATACAGTCATTGCGTAAAAATGAAATGGTTGGTATCATTGCGCTTGAAAAGATATGTAGATTGTTAGACATGCAGCCTGGCAACATTATTAAATATGTAGAGAATGACGAAAAAAATAACATTAAAAATAATGTATAATCTATTGACGAAACATTAAAAATAATGTATTATAATACTTGTAAGGAAGATAACTTACAAGTTACCGAGGCAAGACGGAGAAAGGAGAAAACATGGAAGAGATGACCAAAGAGGAAATGCAGAGATTTTTGAACAGAGAAGCTGAAAAGGGTACAAACGAATATGAGGCACTGAAAGCACTAGCGGATATTTTGGGGATTAAGTTTCCAGAATTGAAGAAATAAAAAAGAGCTGACGGAGCAGCTCAGACACACAAGAGAGGGCGGAACTTGCCACCGCTCTCAAGTAAAATTATTATAGCAGATTGGATAAAATGAATCAATTCCAAGAAAGGTGAACGCTGGAAGACGTGAACGAATTTTTGGAACAGTTCGCAGAATAAAATATCAGAAATCAAAAGCGATCTTTTTAGGTCGTTTTTTTATTTCTGTTTTATGCGGTTATGTAAAATAAACTGCTTTTTGAATGGTTGTGTTATGTATATCAATTCAAGAAACGGTAAAAAATTTGTTAAATTTGGTTAACTGATTTTACTAAAAAATTAAGTAAACCAATGCAACCGAATGTATCATGCGATAAATGGCTAGAATACAACGTTTGTAAAGGTTTTTGCAAGTGATTATTTTTGTGCAAACTAGAACGCAGTCTATTGACTCGAAAAACGAAAAACGAAATGAAAAACAAGACACACGCCACAAACCATTGTATTTACTGCGGTTAACGAGTTAACAGAGAGTTAACGAAAAACAAAGTGAAAACCTAATGAAAAACAAATGAAAAACCTACAATTATAAAAGAAATAAAAGAAAGGGAAGAATATTATATAGCTGTTTTTTGTGATTTTGAGAATTTCTGAAAATGATATTATTATGATACAGTCAAGGAAAACACCTTTGTTTTAAAAATCTATTGACAATATTGTTTATATGGTGTATCTTGTATACAAGAACTAAAGCTCAATAGCGGACTGGATAAATTAATATATATCTAGTCGATGCCCTGGCAGGATTGCCGAGGATGCCGGATAGGGTAGGCTATTGGGAGGAAGGGCAAGGACGGCAACGGGAAACCGTGAAGCATTCGCCAGCTTGTGGGATCAGATAATGGTCTTGCTTGCTGGCGTTTTTTATTTGGGGAAAACGGCAGGAGGTGAACAACATGGAGCGGATCAGCGAAGAACGGGAAGAAGGTATAGAAATCTATGACGATGATATAGACCTGTACTTGGAGCAATTCAGAGAGGAGCAGAACATAGACGACTATAGAGAGATCAGTCAAAATGTTTGGAATGCTGCGCTAATGTATGTTCAGAAACATGTGTTTCCTGATAGATCAATGCTAAAGAGTACTAAGCTGACACCAGATATTGCCTGTATACCTACTACCTTCGGAGCCTATGACTATGATAAGCTTAACGCTATATGTGACAGATATATATATTTATGTGGGCTATATGATAAATTAGTAATGCCTATGGGTTTTAGTTATTTAACAGGTGTAGGTGTAGATAATATATATAGCTGGGCTAATGGTGATAGTGGTAATCTAAGTAAGAGTAGCTCCGAGATTTTCAAAAAATTGAGAATGTCTAGAGAGGATTCAATAGCGTCACGGCTAGGCGGTGGCAAGCAGAACCCGGTCGGATTAATTGCAATGCTGAACCACTACGACAACTGGAATATGCCAGGCGTCACAAGAGAGCTAGTAGACAGGCGGGCATTGACAGCGGATCAGCTTCCGCAGCTTGGAGCAAAAGCACCGGATGAATTGCCAGAAAAGATTGATCTAAATTATCCAGTTTCAGAAGTTGTAGACGATGACGGATAAGAGAATAAATAATATCATTGACTTGGTGGTGAAATTAATCAAAAACGCAAAGCTCTATAAGTCAAATTCGTGTTTTACGTATAGATCTATAAATGATTCAATGAACCACGTGTTGTTAATATACACCCCGGTGGGGGTCTTATGAGAATTGAAAAAGCGCACTACTAAGTCCCAAAAATATTCTCAAAAACAAAAAGGACTATGGGAAATGAACAATGTTACTTAAAATCACATTATCATTGTAAGCATAAGCACACTGTACATGACCATACGGACCTTGTGTTACAGAGTGATGGAAGTTACAAGACAGAACATCACTGGAAATGCCGTGATTGCGGTAAAATAATTCGATGATAGGAGAGAAGAATGTTTTTTAGAAAATCCAAAAAGCGGAATTACAAGAAAGAGCTGAATGAAGCATTATCAAAACTGAGTGATGCACTCTGGGATAACATTATGATTCGTACAGATATCGAAGAACTGAAAGAAGAGAATGACAAACTGAAAGCAGAAAAGCTGTTTGGTAATTATCCGCCAACCGAGGATGATTTACCATTTGGTGCGCCGGATGAAGATGAAAAGCCAAAAGAGGATATCACATACTTGACTGATCGGATTGAGTACCTGGAAGAAGAGTTGGAAAAAGTTGGAGATGCTCACCAGTCAGATTTGATTACGATTAATCAGTTACAGGTTGCGCTTGATGTTATCTTGGACAAATACGAACGTATGAGAAAACAAAAGGGACTTGTGTAGCAATGCGATATTCCGGAAAAGAAATCTCTGACGAATGTACGAAATGCGGAAAAGTGCTTGAGTGTGATTTATTCAAGCAGGGACACGGAATCAGATGTGAAAGAGAAAACGTACCCCTGATGGTCAAGTGCCAGATGGAGCATAGAGAAAATCGTATTCATTTCGGTGATGCACCGAATTAGGATAAACAATATATCACAGGAGAACTCATATGGGAAAGAAGGAGAGACCACCGCCAAAGGTGGTACTTATCGCAGAAAATCACTTTAAAAATTACTGAAAATGTTTGTCGAAAGCAGGGCGGTATTGTTTCGCAGCTATACCGTCTTTTATGAAAAAATGAGAATAATTAATCAAAAACGAAATGTATCAATTGAATTAGAAAATTACGACTTGATGGTTGACGAAAATAATGTGGTTGCGTGGCCTGTTCATTATAGTGGCAGACGAAGAATCTTAGGAACATATGACTCGGAAGAAAGAGCCATGGAAGTCTTAAGCAAAATCCACGACGACTACAAATACTATAGATTCGATATTTACGAAATGCCGATTACTTAATTTTGTGGCATATATTAATTTCTCCTACCGTACTAGCTGATGCTGATTAAAGAGCCGTCAAAAGCTCGGTACGGTCTCCATGGAAGATTACGCATCTACCATGGAAAGGGTTGTGTTTGAGTGCATATTCGAATCGGCATAAGAAATGCAACGATAAAACGACCTTGTGGTGTGCTTGACGCTATCATGGCTTACAAATGGCTATCTCACGGAATAAATAGCTTAGAAACAAATGATAGAGGGATCGTGACCTTCCACCACATTTCTGAGTTTTGCGGTTCTCAGAAATAACCTTTTTCTGTTATTTTTTGAATCTTCCTTTCAATATTTAATGATTTGACGCGATAAAAACCGCAACATGGGCGTATAGTTCAATGGTAGAACATAAGAGTTTAGGAGATCTGACTGTGTGTATACCAATGCTAACAAAGGTAAACAGAAACTGACTGATTCGCTCTGTATGTCATGGGTTCGATTCCCATTGCGCTTATTTTGGAGGTGTGATTTATGGGTAAGAAGCACGTATTATCCAAACATGGATACGGCGGAGAATTAAAAGGCGCCGTGAAAAAAATTGATAAGGATAAATTCATAGAAGCATGTAATGCGTGGATGGTAGATAAGCAGTCTATCAATAAAGCTAGAAAAATTGTAGGGCTTAGTGCTCCAACATTTACCAAATATTTACGAATGGTTTTGATGCATGAACCATTGCCGGAGGGATTGTTTTTTGACGATGATGAAGAATCAGAATGAAATTAAGAAAGAAATCAATGACATGTCTGACAGAATATCGAATTGTGTAGCAAACGGATTTACAGTTACTATCCGGCCGGCGAAAGATGGAGTAAAGATTACCAGCCACAAGGAACAGGTGGTAAAACTTAAATATTAATAGCTCATGCCCGGATGCGGACAGAGAACAGGGGAACGCCTCTTGACTTTTTTATTTAAAGAGTTAGGAGGCGTTTTTTATTTGGCAAGCGATTATCTGATAAATACGGTCAAAGGGTACGAAGACTATATACGTCGGCAAGGAATAGATGAGCAATTGCTGGATTCATATAAACAAGCTATTTATTGGTCTATTTTCAAAGATAGAGATACAGATTATGGAGTGAAGATCGCTGGAAGAGTAAAAGATTTATGTGAAAAGTTTATTTTTGACACTACTGGTGGTACAGCATGGGATTTAGAAAAATATTCGTTTGAAAAAAGTATTCCCTATAAAATTCTTGATGATTTGTATGAAGCGATTCTGGTAGAAGCTCAGAACAAGAATGTTGATAGTTATTTTCGGTACATTGAAAAAAACAGAGAGCCAAAAGAACGGTTTTATATGCCAAGACGCAAGCAATTTCTGAAAATTGGTCTTATGGATGGTCTACAGGGAATGATTGACGACAAGTATGATATGCTGCTAATTTCTCTAATTCCAGGTGCGGGGAAAGCTGGAAGAATGTCTTCAAAAGTCTTGACACCAGATGGATTTATTGAAATGCGTGAAGTAAAAGTTGGAACAAGTGTTGTAGCTGGTAATGGGGAAAAATCATCCGTTATCGGTGTATATCCTCAAGGAAAACGACCTATATACAGAGTTACCATGAATGATGGGTCCTATACAGAAGTCTCCGATAACCATTTGTGGGAAGTTCAGAATAGATGCGATAGGCAATTTGAAACAAGGACGGGAAAGCATAGAACCAGAGTAGTAACAACAGAAGAAATGCTTGGGGACTTTATCCTTGAAAAAGACGGAAGAAAAAACTACTCAATAGACTATGTGCCGGAAATTAAAGCTTTTGAAAAAAAAGAATTTTATATACACCCATACGTTTTAGGATGCTTATTGGGAGATGGGGGCTTAAGCACAAATACAATTTGTTTCACGAAAAAAGACAAAGAAATGGTGGATTATATAAATTCACTAATTGATGGATATGAATTTTCTTTAAAAAGTGGAAGCGATAAAGACTATTACATACATTCCAAAGATTATTCAAGAAAGAAAAACTTATTAAGAAAAGAACTGGAAAGATTAGGACTTTTTGGTAAAAAAACATCTGATAAATTTATACCAAAAGAATATATGTATTCAAGCAATGAGCAAAGACTTTGGCTACTGCGTGGCTTACTAGATACAGATGGATATGCAGAACCAAAAGGAATAGAATACTCTACGGCATCTGAGAAGCTTGCAAAAGACGTAGCTGAATTAGTACATTCCTTAGGCGGTTATGCAAGTCTGACAAAGAGAAAAGCTGGTTATAGAGACAAGGATGGAAATTATGTTCAGTGTCTTGATAATTATAGAGTCACAATCATGTTTAGCGCAAAACATGAAAACCCGTTTTGGTTGAAAAGAAAAGCTGAAATATATAATCCGAAGCGAACTGTTTGGAAACGATACATAAAAAATATTGAATATATTGGCGAAGAAGAATGCCAGTGCATCATGATTGATGATCCTTGTCGCCTATATATCACAGATGACTATATCATTACACACAATACCACGATCGAAAAATTCTTCCTTAGTGGAGTTATAGGCTGGTTCCCCAAAGACTTCAATCTGTTCTATTCACACAGCAGCGACATTACTAGAATGTTCTATGATGGCGAATACGACATTGTTACAAATGCAGAAGAGTACACATGGCATGAAATATTCCCAAAACTGAAAGTAAGCGGACAAAATGCAAAAATGGAGCAGTTCAACGTAGGAAAATACAAGCCGTTTCCATCTGTTCAGTGTACTTCTGTAGGAAGCAAAAATGCCGGAAAAGTTCGTGCATCTAAATTTTTGCTGGTTGATGATATGATCGGTGGAATTGAGGAAGCGTTAAACAAAAATACTCTTGATAAATTGTGGGATAAATATGCTGTAGATGCCAGACAGAGAAAAATACAAGATACAGACGGTAATAACTGTAAGGAAATTCACATTGCTACAAGATGGAGCGTATATGACGTGATAGGACGCATACAGAAAATGTATGAAGGGAATGATCGTGTCAAGACAATTGCGGTGCCAGATGTGGATCCAGTGACAGGAGAGAGCAATTTTGATTATGAGTATAGCGGATTCACGGTTGATTTTTTTGCAGACCAACAATTGCTTATGGATGACGTTTCTTATCGATGCTTGTACAAGCAGGAACCGATAGAACGAGAGGGATTATTGTTTCCGGAAGATAAAATCCGTAGGTATCTCAATCTACCGCATGGTGAACCGGAAATTATCACTGGCCAGTGCGATACCAAGGGAAAAGGTACAGACTTTTTTGTTCTTCCTGTATTGCAGAAATACGGAGAAGATTACTATTGCGTGGACTGCGTTTGCGACAACACGGCGGATTATGAGATGCAGTATGAAAATGCAGCAAATATTCTTGTAAATAATATGGTTCAAGAGTGCGAATTTGAGAGAAATGCTGGTGGAGACCGAGTAGCAATGGAAGTAAATAAGCGTGTTGAGCAAAAAGGCTGGATTTGCAATATTACAGATACGCCAACAGAAACAAATAAAGAAGCACGAATTTATCAATGTTCTGCATGGATATTACAGCATGTAATTTTTAAAGATAAGTCAATGTATTCACCTAAAGAACCGTATGGAATCATGATGCAATTACTTTCTGGATATTCTGTTTCAGATAAAAAACAACTTGATGATGTGCCGGACGTATTTTCTAACTTTGCAATAAGGGTAACATCTGGAAGCAGAGTTGCTACAGTAGAAGCAATTCAAAATCCGTTTTGGGGAGGGTATAGATAATGTTTTAATAATTCAAAATAATGTTTCACACAATTAATTTTATGATTTTGAAAAATATTTGAGGAGAAAATAAAAAAATGAAAACGCAGGACTACTTAAAACAAATTGAAAGATTAGATAGAATGATACAGAACAAGCTTTCTGAAATTTGTCAGCTAAGGCATATGGCAACATCTATTACAATCCCACCGAAAGAAGTAAATGTTCAAACATCTTCGGACAAGGATAGAGTTGGAACTGCGGTTGCAAAAATAGTTGATATGGAAAACGAAACAAATAAACTCGTTGACGAATATATTGATAAGAGAAAAGCAATAATCAATCAAATTGATTACATTGAAGACGCTAATATGTATCATGTTTTGCATGAGAAATATGTAATGCGAAAAGATTTAAGCACAATTGCTGTAGAAATGGGATATTCTTTTAAACAGGTTTGCAGGATTCATGGAAATGCCTTAAATGAATTTGAGAAACTTTATGGAAATGAATATTTAAACATTGAACAAAAGTGTCCAACAATGTCCTGTAATGTCTTATGATGTACACTAGAAGTTTTAAAAATGATAATATATAATATAATTGTGAGGAAAGAATAAAGTCCTTTTCATATCTCATATCCTTTTTTAAAAAGCTCAATCGTGGAAATACGCCTTGCTTATGCATGGCGTATTTTTTGTGGAGAAAATTATGGAAAATAAGACAATATACTGTCCAAAGTGCCATAGAAAAGCAGGCACTTATGATGGAAAATCAAAAATGAATAAAATATGTCGATGCAAAAATTGTAATAAACGTGTTATTTATCATTGGCTTGATGGAAAAACGGAAATTAAGCCTCTGAGAAAGAGAAATTGCAGTAGCGGAATGACTTTTGGCATGTAGGGTGATCTAATGGCAAACAAAATGTTTTTTAATGACCTTGTAAAAGGCAATTATGGAAGAAAAATTGCATATGCGGACGTAGAAGAGGTCACTGAGAACAATATTGTTAGTATTATTGGGAAAACTCTTGGAATCTTCAATTACAACAGAAGGATTGCTGAATATTTGTGGAATTACTACAAAGGCGATCAGCCTGTGTTGTACAGAACAAAAAGAATGCGCAATGATATAAACAATAAAATTTGTGAAAATCACGCTTATGAAATCGTACAGTTTAAGGTTGGACAAACATATGGCGAACCATTACAGTGTGTTGGAGTTGTAAAAGATGAAATTAACGAATATATTGACAGATTCAACACATTTCTTCGCCAATCGCATAAACATGCGAGAAATATAAAATGCGGAGAATGGCAGTCGGCTGTAGGTACAGGGTTTATGGCAGTTTCTTTTGTACATGACAAAAAAGCACCTATTCCATTTAGAATAACAGTCCCTACTCCGCTGAATACATATATCATTTATTCTTCGATAACGGAAGAACCGCTTGTTTCGGTTCAAGAGTTAAAAGATGAAAACGGCGAATATTATAAGTCGTGCCACACAAAAACGCATCAATGCATCATAAAAAACAGCAAAGTAGATGGATGGAAATTGCACGCATTTGGGGATGTCCCTATTGTTGAATATCCAAATAACTTTGAAAGAATATCAGACATTGAATTAGTTATGAGTATGCTTGATGCACTTAATGAAGTTCAGTCAAACCGAGCGGATGGTATTTCTCAATTTATTCAGTCATTTGTCAAATTCGTTAATTGCACAATTGATGAAGAAACGTTTGAGAAAATGAAAATGAACGGTGCTTTTGTCGTGAAATCAAATAATGCTGATAATAAATCAGATGTTGAAATCATGAGCCAAGAATTAAACCAGACAGAGACGCAAGTGGCTAAGCAAGATTTGATGGACAATATTTTGCAGATACTTGCAATTCCTAAATTGGAAGGAAACACTGGTGGCGATACACAAGGTGCTGTACAGTTGCGCAACGGCTGGGATATGGCTAAGACGCGAGGAAAGCTGAAAGACCCGATTGTACAGGAGTCGGAACAACGACTTAATAATGTGATTTTAAATGTGATAAGGGTTCAGTCGAACGGTGAAAATCCATGTCCGATTGACACGAGCCAGTTTGAAGTAGTTATTAATCACAGCCCGATGGATAATATGCTGGTCAAGGCACAGTTTTTAGATTATTTGCTTAAAGACGGTGTTCATCCAAAACTTGCGTTTGAGAGAAGTACATTGTTTTCTGATAGCGAGAAAGCATATAATCTTTCGAAACCTTATCTGGATGTTTTGTATCAGACTATTGATGAAACAAATAGGAAAAACGCTCAAAACAAAAATGAAATAATTGATAATCAGACAGAATAGGTCGGACATTGTGAAAACGGTGTCTGGCTTTTTCTATATAATTTCGCAAAGCTGTGAGCGTAAAAAACAGCAAGTCGTTCGGTGTCGTTGCACCGTAAAAAAATCGTATGACTAATCGGAGGTAAAACCATGAAACGTGAAGAACTTATCACTATGGGAATTAGTGAAGAAAATGTAGAAAAAATTATGGCAGATCATGCGAAGGTGGTTCAGTCTGCAACAGAAAAAGCTAACCAGTATAAAGTAAAAGCTGATAAAGCCGATGAATTGCAGAATAAACTTGATGAAATCGAGAAAGGAAATCTTACTGAGGTTGAACAGGCTAATAAGAACCTAGAAAAAGCAAATGCCAGAATTGCAGAGCTTGAAAAAGCGCAGGCTATTGCCGTTCAGAAAAAGACTGTAATCGAAAAATTTAAGGTTACCAGCGAACAGGCGGACAAGATCGTTAAGGAAGATGGAACTTTTGATTATGACGTTTTAGGGAAAATTATTTCCGATAAAGAAACTGCTGCTGCACAGGCAAAGGAACAGGAAATTGCCAGAGGTACGAATAATCCTGGAGGAGGAACTGGCGGCGGTAATAAAGAAAAAACAGATGAAGAGAAAACGGCAGAAGCAATCGGCAAAGAACTTTCTGGTGCTAACAAGTCAGCTGAGTCGATTGTTGAAAGTTATTTGTAGGAGGTTGGTTTAATGAAATTCAAAGAGTCTAGTGTGACTATGCAGAAAGAGATTTTGAAAGTAAAGCTTGGAAGAGAATTCTATGAAGAGATTACACTTGATGATTCCGCTTTTACAAATGGAGTTTGCAAGGCTGGAAATCCAATTTCAGCGGAAGGAAAGAAAGTAAATGCGGGAACTTCTGATGCAGCACCTATTGGTATTCTTTTATACGATGTATATGATGAAAATCCGAATGGAACTCTTGTTAGAGCATTTGGTGTCGTAGATGAAGCGAATGCAAATGCAAATGCATCTATTACAATTGCGGCAGGAGTTAAGACTGCGTTGGATAAACTTGTTTTTGCATAAGTGATTACCGGCAAATATTTAAGAATTTGTCGCTGACCGAAAAAAGTTATCGGTAGAAAGGTAGGAAATAATGAATATTAGAGATGTATATAGCGCAAAAGCAATTGCGCTCGTTCAGAATGAAGTTGCAAGTAATAAAATTGCATATCTTGGTGCTGGACTGTTCCCTGCTAGAAAGAAAATGGGACTTGATTTGAAGTGGATTAAGACATCAAAAGGTCTTCCGGTTTCCCTGGCTCCGTCTAATTTTGATGCGGTTTCTACGCTTAGAAGTCGTGAAGGATTTTCAATGGACGAGACGGAAATGGCATTTTTCCGTGAATCTATGCTCGTAAAAGAGAAAGACGAACAGGAAATTATGCGTGTACAGGAAAGTGCAGATCCATATGCAGCAGATGTTTTAAAAAGAATCTTTGATGATGCAAATACACTGATTGACGGAGCAAATGTTGTTCCTGAGAGAATGATTATGCAGCTTTTAGCACCATCTGACGGATCGCCAAAAATTTCTATTGTTGCAAATGGTGTGACATACGCTTATAACTACGATCCAAATAGTACTTATAAGGCAAACAACTTTGCTGATTGCACACAGACAGATACGGATAAATGGTCTGATACCACTAATTCAGACCCGATGGACGATGTTTCTACTGCTTTGGATGCCGTAGAAGCTGCGACTGGAGATAGACCTACTATCATGATTATTTCCAGAAAGACGATGGATTATCTGAAAAAGAACGCTAAAATCAAGTCTGCAATTCTTGCACAGAATACATCGGCTACGGTATTTATGAATGACAACAGGGTAAAAGAAGTATTTTCGTCAGAGCTTGGAATTAGCATTATTGTTTACTCAAAACAGTACAAAAAAGAAGATGGAACCACAGCCAAGTTCTATCCAGATGGATACGCTACGCTGATTCCGAATGGACAGCTTGGAAATACTTGGTACGGAACTACACCGGAAGAGAGAACACTTATGGGTAGTGGCGAAGCAGATGTTTCTATTGTAAATACTGGTGTTGCTGTTGCGGTATCTACAACAAATGACCCAGTACATACAAAAACTACTGTTTCAGAGATTGTTCTTCCGTCTTACGAAAGAATGGACAGCACCTATGTAATCAAATGTTATTAGGAGGTGCGGTATGGTTTTTGACCATAAAGTTAAATATAACGGAGTCTGGTATATGCCGGGAGAAGAGATTAAAAACGAGGTAGGCGAGAAGAAGCCGTCTACCTTTTCTGATATTCCAAAATATACTAAAACAGACATTAACAGAATGAATGTTGAGTCATTGAGACAGCTTGCAAAAGAAAATAATGTTCCGAATGCAGAAAACATGACTGGACAGGATTTGAAAACGTATTTAATTACGCTGTTTGAGTTGTAGTAAGGAGATTGAACATGGGAGTGGCAGAAAAGGTTAAGGCTAAAGCAACTGCATATTTTGGAGAACAACCAGATCTTGCGGAAGAGGCACCGTCTACTCTTTTGGTTGATTTTGTCATTGAAAAATATAAGGATTTGCGTAATTATCCATCGTCTTTTTCTGATGAAAAAATAGAGAAAGATATAGAGAAGCACATTTCTACAATTGCAATGGCTGTAGTCGACTTGAAAATGAAAGAAGGAGCTGAAGGAGAAACTTCGCATTCTGAAAATTCAACAAGCCGAACCTATGAAAATGCTTATATTTCCAGCTCAATTTTTAAAGATGTATTACCTTATGTAGATACTTTTTAAAGACGATTGTGCGTGGCTACGGCCGCAGGGTGCTTGTATTAATTGGTGGTGGGCGTGCAAGCAATTGTTAATTAAAAGAGCGGGGTGCTTAAATGACAGAATGGAGTGTAGTTGGCGTCATTGTGGTTCTTGTTGGTCTATTTTTTGCGATATATACGCCAATATCGAAAAATACTAAAGAGAACACGAAAGCAATGACAGAGCTTACAGTTACAATGCGAATTATCGGAGACCAATTATCAAAGTTTGATGAAGATAATTCGAAATCGCACAAAAGAATCTGGGAACACAACGATCATCAGGATCATATACTGAATGACCATGAAACCAGATTGCAGATTATTGAAAAAGACAGTGAAAGAGGTGAGACGTAATGGATATTTCACAGGTTGGAACAGTACTTGCCATTGTGGTAATTACTTATTTAATTGGACTTGGAGCAAAGCTTGTTCCGGGAATCAAGGATAATTTTATTCCGGTTATTGTCGGAGTTGCTGGCGGAGCACTTGGAATTGTTGGAATGTATGTAATCGCAGATTTTCCGGCAACAGATGTTCTGAATGCTATTGCAGTAGGAATTGTTTCTGGTCTGGCATCTACAGGAGTGCATCAGGCATATAAGCAGACAAGGAAGGTGGCTTCTAATGAGGATGCTAAACAGAAATAAGCAGAGAATGAAATACTATGTCAATGGTAAGAAAGTACCGATATACGATACGGACGATGATGGAAATATCAAGTACATTATAGTTGACGGAGAGAGAGTCCCTGTCGAAACAGGGGAATATCAGATTGTCGATGAAAAGCTGGTTGATTTTAAAGCTAACATAAATTCAACGCTTACAGAAGCCTTTATTAAGGCGTTTGGCGTTGATGATTCCTCAGACAAGGCAACTATCGTATGCGCAAAGAATAAGCTCCCATTAAAGGTAGGGATGCGTATATGGCGCAATTCAGAAGTTGGGTATAACGAGGACGGAAGCATTGACATTGATTCTGCGGATTATGTGGTAGTAGCCGCTAATGATGAAGCACTGAATGAGGATTCATTCTTGTTGAAAAAGGTGGCGAAATAATGGGAAAGACTAAGATTAGAATGGATTTGTCTGTAGAAAGCATACAAAGTGCAATTAATCAGTTAGAACAATATAAAATAACTTTTATGCGAAAAGTTGAAGTTTTTACAGAAAGACTTGCTGAGTATGGAAATTCTATTGCACTAGAAAAAATTGCAGAGTCACCAATCGGAAAAACAGTAGTTTTGAGAAGCGAAAAAACTGTGATGGATGCTGGGTGTAAAATGGCACTTATTGCTGTTGGGCAGACGCACGAAACAGAAGGATATGCGCCATTTAATACATTGCTTGCTATAGAGTTCGGAGCTGGTATTTATTATAATCCGATTCCTAATCCGAAAGCTAATGACCTTGGATATGGCGTTGGTACATTCCCTGGCCAGATTCATGCGTTTGAAGATGGTTGGTATTATCTCGGATTAGATGACAAATGGCATTATACGCATGGCGTAAAAGCTACTATGCCTATGTATAGTGCAACCGTGGCGATCATTCAAGATGTTAAAAAAATAGCAAAAGAGGTGTTCGGGTAATGGACAATTCATGGGCGTTTGATCTTGAAACAAAATTGTTTTCGGTTATTAAGCGAAAGACAGAAAATAAATTAAAAGTTTTATATCCCCAAATTTTTTATACTACGACAGACAATCCAAAAGACGGAGATGTTCATTATCCTACGGTGTATATGCATGAATTGTCAGGCGCAGAGTCTGCAAGAAATACTGAGGGAAATGAAATAAATGGAATATTATATTCCATGCAAATCGAAGTAACAACAAACAAATCACAGAAAGTAGCGAAATCAGTTTTGCAAGAAATTGCATTTGCGTTTAAAAGTATGGGATTTGAAATACAAACTTTTCCAGAATCATCTAATGGAGACAACTATTACAGAAGTGTAATGCGTGTCAGAAAAATGATAGGAAGAAGCGATACTTTGTAACAGAGCCAAAAGGCTCTTTTTTTATTACAGAAAGGCGGGAAGCAAATGGCTTCAACAGGTTTTAGGGCAAGAGTTATTTTTTCTGAATTTGTAGGAAATGTAACTGATGAGATTGATTTTACCGGTTCATACAAGTTGCTTGTAAAAGCGAAAAGTATTCCTGCACCAGTTGGCGCACCGAATACTGTAGAGTCTACAACTCTTGAAGACGATGCTCAAACATTTGAAATGGGTATTAAAACATCGGATTCAAAGGAAGTAACTGGAAACCTTGAAAAAGAATATTTACAGGCTATCAATAAGCTTGCTGGTAAAAAGGTTAAAATCATACAGCTGTATGGAACTGACGGCATTGGTGGCGTTGCAAAATATGCATATATTGGACAGGTTATTGCCACTCCATCTGATGTTGGTGGTACTGATGAAATTCTTGAAATGTCAGCAACCATTATTCCAAATAGTGTAGCAACGGATGTTACAGACAAATTGACTGTAGCTGATGATGGAAGTGGAACGTTTACAGTGACAAAGGCGGGGATGTAAGTTCTGCTTCTAAGTCAGCGGGAACGCAGAACTTAACAATCGATGCTGACGATTTGATCTAGCTAATACGGGAGGGGCGGTCTACGGACTGCCCCCTTCCTAATTTTTAGAGGAAGGGAAAATTATAATGAAAAAAATTAAAATTGGTAACAAAGAATATACAATGGAATTTACTTTTGCGGCTGCTGAATGTAGGGAATGTGTTCAGAAAATGTTTTGGCTAATCTCTGGTGCATATATGTACAAGAGATTAGACGAATCTGACGATGACAAGAAACGCGCAGAAAAATATGCAATGCTTGACGGAAGCGCGGATATGATGGCTGAGATTCCTCATGTATGTAAGTCTGCTTTTTATGCAGGTCTTATGGAAAATCATGAGGATATTACAGAAGAAGAATCTAAAAGCCTTATGAAGCAGTATATGAAAGAAAAGAAAATTTCATTTTTTAAATTATACGAAGAACTTAAGAAAGTAATGGAAGAAGATGGTTTTTTCGACCTGTCCGGTCTAACGGAAATGCTCAATACAATGGGGCAGGGAGTACAGGAGAATGCGGAAGAGAAGATCAAAAAGACTCCGCAGGATCACAAGAAGAAGTCAACTTCCACGAACTAATATGGAAAGAATACTTGGTAGGAGCGTTGACGATAGGCGTTGATTATGATACGTTTTGGCATCTGACACCGGCTAAGTTAGATATATTTGTTTCTGCACATAACAACAAAAAGAGACAAAAAGACTGGGAATCATGGATTAACGGTCAATATACTCTTCGCGCGGTAAGTGTTGCAATTGACCAAGCTATGAATGGCAAGAAGTCAAAATTAGAATATTTTGGCGAACCTGTTTTATGGAAATTTATGGATGAATCAGAATTAACCGAAGAAGAGCGAGAAAAACGCGAAATGGATGCTGAGATAGCAAAAATGAAACAATGGATTGCTAACGATCAAGCAAGGGGATTGCCAGAAACAAAAGTAATTTAAAAGAGGGTATTACCCTCTTTTTTTATGGGGGTTAAGGAATGGCAGGAACACCAATAGATAGTCTTGAACTTCAAATCCAATCAAATGCAAAAGGTGCTGCGGCCGGGTTGGATAATATGGTTTCAAAATTGCAGAATCTTGCCAGTGCAGTAGCTTCTGTTGATACTCACAGAATGTCAGGGATTGCAACTGCTGAACGAAATATTGCTGATGCTTCTGTGGGATTCAAAGGTGGACGATCAAATGAAATTCGTTCGTTAGCAAGTGCACTTAATAGCTTTGATAAAGTGAATACGGGTGCTGTTTATTCATCTGCAAATGCAATAGAAAAACTTGCTGGAAGTATGGCGCAGATTTCATCAGTTAATTTTAATGCGCAGGGAATTATTAATGCTGCAATGGCTCTTAATAAGCTTGGCGGTGTAAAAGCTATTTCCGGAACATCAAATTTACAGTCTGTAAAAAATGATTTGATTTCGTTTGCACAAGGACTTAATTCTGTAGGTACTGTAAATTTTGATGTTACAAATTTAGTATCTGTTATAAGTAGTGTTTCAAAACTAGGTGGTAAAAGCGCAATAACTGCTACAGAAAATTTGCCAAAAATAAGCAAAAATCTGTTGACGTTTATTGTTAGTTTAAATCAATTACAGTCTTTGAAGTTTGACACAACTGGAATGACAAGCCTTGTTGCTTCGATTAGTAAGCTTGGTGGAAAATCATCAACGACAGCAATTACTACAATTCCGTTGCTAACAAAATCACTGATGACCATGATGAATACGTTATCAAAAGCACCGACGGTTAGCAATAATCTTATTCAGATGACAAATGCGCTCGCTAATTTGGCTTCTCAGGGGAATAAGGTAGGAATAGCATCAAATAAAATATCTAGCGGATTCAATTTGATGAATAGAAGCGTAAAGTCATCTACAGGGCATTGGCGAGGGCTTGCTTCGGCTATCGGGAAATTCTATGCTACTTATTTCCTTGTAATCAGAGCAATAAGGATTCTCGGGAAAGCGGTTAATTACTCTTCGGAATTGACAGAAGTACAAAATGTAGTAGATGTAACTTTTGGCAAAATGTCCGGAAAAGTCGAAGAGTTCTCAAAAAACTCCATAAAGCAATTGGGAATGTCTGAATTGTCTGTGAAACAATATGCAAGTCGTTTTCAAGCAATGGGTTCGGCAATGGGTATTGGCGGCAATCAAATAGGAAATGCAAACGCCTTTTTGAACAATAAGACAAATGGATATGTTGGATTATCTGATTCAATGGCAGATGTATCTCTTAACCTTACAAAGCTTACTGCTGATATGGCTTCGTTTTATGATGTAAGCCAGAAAGATGTTGCAGAAGATTTGCAAGCTATATTTACTGGACAGACAAGACCGTTGAGAGAGTATGGTATTGATTTAACTCAAGCAACATTAAAAGAGTGGGCATTAAAAAATGGTCTTGATGCGGATATATCTTCAATGTCTCAGGCAGAAAAGACCATGCTTCGTTATCAGTATGTATTAGCAAATACAACTGCCGCACAAGGAGATTTTGCAAGGACAAGTGATACATGGGCAAATCAGATAAGGATTTTAAAACAACAATTCCAGCAATTAGGCCTTGTGATTGGAAAAGGAGTTATTGCAGCATTCAAACCGTTTATCAGAGGTCTAAATAGCGTACTTGGGAAAGTTATTAGCTTTTCAGAAACTGTGCTAAATGCACTTGGACAGATTTTTGGATGGAAATTTGAAATTTCTGCTGGTGGAATTACAGATGATATTGATGACGCTTCGTCTGGAATGGATGATTTATCAGATGGTGCTGGAAACACGGCATCTGGAATTAAAGATGCTACAGACGCCGCAAAGAAATTCAAATCTGTTGTTCTTGGAATTGATGAATTGAATTTGAATGAACCAGATAACGATACCGGAAGTGGTTCTGGTGGAAGTGGAGGTTCAGGAGGCGGTGGATCTTCTGCCGGTTCATCTTCTGGTGGGCTGACAACAAAGATGGAAGCGTCTGACGGAATACTAAAAGCATATGAGAGTAATATTAAGACGCTATATCAGTTAGGGTCTTATATATCAGGCACAATTGCAGATAGTTTAAATGCTATTGATTGGAATAGTGTTTATGAAAAGGCAAGAAATTTCGGAAGCGGACTTGCAGATTTTTTGAATGGTCTTATTACACCTGATTTATTTGGAGCTGTTGGGAAAACAATAGCAAATTCACTAAACACAGCAATTTATGTGGCACTCTCGCTCGGAGAAGGGATTAACGCATACGGATATGGTGAATCTGTTGCAGAAGGGATAAATCAGTTTTTTAAAAACTTTGATTTTAGTTCTCTTGCAGAAACATTAAATGTATGGGTGGACAATTTAGAACTATTCATTAAAGGATTTGCCGACAAAATCGAATGGAAATATATATTTTCTGGGATTAGAGACTTCTTTTCTAATCTTGAAATAGACACTGTTGTTGTTGCGATTGGAGCGATTGCTTGGAAATTTGGCGCTTTTAGTGCCATAAAAACAGCTTTGCTTACACCAATCACAACAGCAGTTAGCCAAATGAGCTTTCAATCTGTTGCGATTTTGATTAGAGACGGTATCAAGAATGGGTTGTCAAAGCTTAGTGGAAGTGTAATACCAAATTTGGCTGAATTTCTCGGAATATCAGCCGGAGCAGCAACTGTCGTAGTTGCTGTCGTTGCTGCGATTGGAATTGCAATTAAAGATTTGTGGGATACATCGGAGTCGTTTAGAAATAGCGTATCCGATATGTGGGATAATATAAAAGAAACCATATCAAATGCATGGACAATCATATGGGATAACACATTAAAGCCTGGATTTGAAGATGTACAAAATTTGTTTGATAGTTTAGGTAAATTGTGGAGTGCTATTTATGAAGCATATGAATCTAGTGGAGCAAAAGCTTTATTTGAAAAAATAGTTGTGTTTTTAGGGAATACGCTTGTAATGGTTTTCAAAACTAATATTACTATGGCGGCTACTTTTATTCAAGTGATAGGAAATGCCGTAGGAACAGTAATCAAAGTTGTTACCGCTGTAATAGATTTTATTACTGGCGTATTTAGCGGAGATTGGCAGACTGCATGGCAAGATTTGAAGACATCAATTATTACAATATTTTCTCCAATTACTGATTGGTTTTCAGAAAAATTTAATGCGGCATACAATGCGATTAAGAGCGCATGGGCGTTCGTTGGAACTTGGGCAAGCGAAAAATGGAATCAGATTAAAGCGCCATTCAAAAGTGTAAAAAAATGGTTTTCTGATGCATTTCAAACTGCATACGATTCTGTAAAACAAATTTGGAAAGGAATTGGAAAATTCTTTGCTGGTGTCGCAAATGATATAATTTCTCCGATTGGAAATGCAGTAAATGGAATTATTAGCGGTGTGAACTGGGTGCTTTCAAAAGTTGGGTCAAAGACAAGGCTAGACAAGTGGAGCGTTCCTAGATTTGCTAGTGGTGCGGATGGACTTCCGCAAGATACTGTTGGTATGGTTAATGACCAGCCTGGCAACACTTACAAGGAAATGATTGTTCCAAAAAATGGAGAACCGTTTATTCCAAAAGGAAGAAACGTAGTTCTTCCAATGGAAAAGGGAACAAAAATTATGCCGGCAGACCAGACTAAAGCGTTGATGCAAAGTGTTGGCGTCCCACGTTTTGCTGGCGGTATTGGACAATTCTTTAACAATGCGTGGGAGTCTGCAAAGGACATTGCAGGCGGTATTGCTGATTATATTTCCCATCCAGATAAATTATTGCAGATAGCACTTAATAAATTTGTTGATATATCAAATTTTGTGCATCCGATATCTGATATTGCTGGTGGCGTAGTAAAAACTACATTCAATTCCATTAAGGACTACATCAAGGGAAAACTGGATGCATTCGTTCCGAAAGTAACGTATTCACCATCAGGTGGTGTTGAGCAATGGAGAGCTGTTGCTACACAGGCATTAAGGATAACAAATCAATTAAGTGATGCAAATATTAATGCATTACTTAATCAGATGAAACATGAGTCTGGTGGTAACCCAAATGCTATAAACAACTGGGATATAAACGCAAAAAACGGAACTCCGTCAAAAGGATTGATGCAGGTTATCGACCCTACATTTAGGGCATATGCTTTAGCGCCGTATAATACCAATATTTATGATCCGTTATCCAATATGATTGCCGCTATTCGCTATACTGTATCTAGGTACGGAAGTCTGTATAACGGATGGACAAAGAGAGGATATATCGGATACAAAACTGGTATCGGTGCAATTTCATTGTCTGATTTACCGAAATATTCTGTTGGGGGATTCCCGGAAGACGGATTGTTTATGGCAAACAGCAATGAGCTTGTTGGAAAATTTGATGGAAAGAATGCTGTTGTCAATAATTATCAGATTGAATCTGGAATAGAAAAAGCGGTATATAATGGCTATATGAGAGCACATGCACAAGATACAAGAGAAGTATCCGTGCTTGAAGAGATTCTAACAGCAGTTAGAGAGGGAAAGACAATATCTATAGATGGTCGTGAGATTGTACGTGTGTACGATTCCAGAAAGGCTAGAAATGGATATGCATTTACTTAGAGGGATGGCGTCAAAACCATCTCTCTTTTTTAGGAGGTACAGACATGGCATTATCATCTTTTTTAAATGTGAATGGATATGATTTTCCACCTCCAAGACGAGGATTTTCGTGGACAATTTCTACTACTGTAAATGCCGGAAGAAATGCTAACAATGCAGTTATCGGAGATAGAGTAGGAAGAGATTTATATAAATTAGACAATATGGAATGGGTTGGACTTACTCCAAAGCAAAGAGAAATGATGCTGAAAGCAATCGAACCATTTTATGTGCCGGTTACATTTGAAGATATGAAGAAGCCGGGGCATCCAATTACAATTATCATGTATCCAGGAGACAGAAGTGGAAGCCCTCTATTTGTAGATAAATTGACACATATGGTGTTACAGGATGAAACTTTGAAATTCAATCTCATAGATACTGGGCGGTGATAGTATGCAGGCAGTGAGTGACGCTTATATTGAGTCAATGAGCGAACCTTTTCGTAATAGGGGATATATTAAAGGATCAATAGGGATTATCAACTCAGAAGCGCAAAATAACGCTGTGGCAGATGATAAAAACAATAATTTTACGTATTTTTCAAATGCAAAAAAACCATTTACGTCTTATTCGGTAAGCCAGTTATACGCTACCACAGAACAGGATTTTTCAAAATTGGACGGATCCATGTATTTTTTGCCAAAAGAAGATTCGGGACTTACATTTTATAACAACGGAATGGTCACGGAAGATTTGCTTGGTGCTATTCGAATATCGTTTGGAGAATATGATTCTCTGGATATTAAAGGAATGACAATTAATTTTGGTGATTGTTATCCGTCAGAGCTTACTATAACAAACGGAAAAGTAAGTTATGATTATACGAATAACAATAAATTGTTTGTAACAGAAGACGTATTTGACGATACATCATACATCATAATACAGCCTAAGAAAATGGTAAATGGTCAAGGAAGACTCAGGATTTATAAGATTGAATTTGGAGTTGTGGATTCATTTGGAAATGATGAATTAATCTCTTGCTCAATTAATGAGTTTGTGTCTTCGACAGCAGAAACATTGCCAAGTAAAGATGTTGAAATTATCCTTGATAACCAAAATTCATACTATGATGTAGATAACGAATCAAGTGCTATTGGATATTTGGAACTTGGCCAGGAAGTGAAAATATCATTCGGGTATGATGTTACTGGTAATGATGATATTGAATGGTTACCAGAAATGTTGACTTATCTAAAAAGTTGGAGTGCAAGTGATGCGCAAGTACAATTTATTTGCACTGATCTGTTTGATAATATGGAGGGTATCTATTATAGAGGACTTTACCGACAAGACGGAATTTCGTTGTATGACCTTGCAGTGGATGTATTTAGCGATGCTGGATATAGCAGTGACCAGTATTACATTGATGGGTATCTGAAGAATATTATGGTGTATAATCCGATGCCAGCAGTTAAGCATTCAGAAGCGTTACAGATTATAGCAAATGCAGGAAGATGTGCGTTGTATGATGACAGAGACGGAAGAATCCATTTACAAGCATCGTTCATACCGGATATGACCGCTACATCCAATGGAGAGACGGTATATAGCAAAATATCAAATGTGTTGATTGATAGCAAAAAAACGGCGTATGCGGTAACAAGTAATGATTTTTCAGTGCTTGACGGTAGCGTATTGTTTATGCCAGAAGATAAACAGGAGTATGCAGATAATACCGGATATGTCAGCAATCAGTGTGCTGATGAAAACGGAGATTTTGAAGAAACCCCGGTTATTACCATTAATTTGGAATCTGGATTTGTGGCATATGGACTAAAAATAGATTTTAGAAGTGTGATCCCACAAGAGTTTAAGGTTACAACGTATTATAACGGAGTAAAAGTAGAACAGATTACAGAAAAACCGACAGGTATTCATTTTGAGACTCAGAGACGGTTTGAAATGTTTGACAAGATGGAAATTGAGTTTTTCAAAGGATATCCAAACAGTCGAGTATTCATCGATAATATTAAGGTTGGAGATGTTACTAATTATCATTTGAAAAGAGATTTCTTGTTAGATTCTCCGACTGCAACCAGACAAGATAAGCTAAAGTCTATTTCAATTATCAGAAATATATATTCCGAATCTACAGAAGAAAAGGATTTGGCACAAGAGGATGTTGATTTGAGTGTTGGAAATACCACTCATATAGTATATTTCAATGATGCATCTTACGGATTGTCTGCTACTGTTGAGGAAAATCAAACAATAAAAGCAACAATTACAGAAAGCAGTAATTATTATGCAGTAATATCTTTTAGTGGTGTCACTAAAGACGTAACGGTAAAATTGAAAGTGACTGGAAGAGAGTATTCCGTAGAAGAAAATCCATACAGTGTTAATCATAATAAAAACGGAACAGATATGGAATGGAACAATCCGCTTATAAGTACGATTCCACAGGCACGAGATTTGGAAGAATGGCTTGCGGAGTACTATCTTGGACGTGTTGAATATGAATTTAACTGGCGTGGCGACCCAAGAACAGATGCGAACGACCTGTTTTATTTTGAATTAAAAGATGGTAGAGAACAGATGATTCGTGCCTATGAAAATAGCTTATCATTTAGTGGAGCATGGTCTGGAAAGATAAAATCAAGGGCGGTGGTGATATAAATGGCTTGGATTAATCCAAAAACTGATTGGACAAAAAATGATAGATTTAACTATTCTGATTACAATAGAATAAAAAATAATCTTAATTATTTGCATGAAAAAACAGAACAGCTTGTTAAACCTGTAGATATAGGAGATATGGGAGAAGATATCACATCTTATTTGAGCTATTGGGATGTAAATGTATTTAATCTTTTTGAGAAGAATCTTGATGCAATAGCAAAGGCTTCTTATGGGAAAGATTATGGTTATTCACAGACGTTTTATCCAAATGGGGCGTTTATCAAATATGATGAATTAAATCGTATAGAGTCCGCCTGCATTGATATATATAACATGTTAATGGCACAAGAAGCTGGACTCAGAAAGATACCGTTTGTTCTTGGAAGATTTAGGGAGGTGCGTATTTAATGGCAAAACAAATATTGCCAACAAATTACAAAGATGATGTTCTGACAACATCGATGGGCAAAAAAAGGCGTTACAATCTTATTCAAAACGATGACGGAACGATATCACTTGAAGATGCAACTGAGTATACTCAAGTGGGCGATAATTATGGCGCAGCACAGCTAAATGCTACAAATCAAGCGGTTAATGAAAGTGTTGACCAAGCTAAAGTAATCGATTCTTTGGATGATATATCAGCTAACACTCAGCCAGGAATGGTTGCAGGAGCGTTGGCGGTTGCTGAATTAAGTGGCAAATCTGGAAAGCTTATAGAAAATAAAATTGATTATCAGGAGTATACATTACTTGGCGGAAAAGTCAAAGTTATATCCGGCTCTGTGATTAGAACAGGAGTAGGTAAAAATTATATTGCGTTATTTAGTGCCGAACAATTAAAAGATTATTTTGGCGTAACAGTCAATACAACTCGGCTCAGTATCTCCACATTTAACGGAGATGATGCAAGCCAATCCGTACAATTCTACGCACCGGAAAACTGGCAAGGTTCTATATATCAGTATTTCAGTGCGGTCGTTTCTGGAAGCATTCGTATTAATTATAGAATGGTATATGTGTATGAATGATGGATCTATTTTTTAAGATAGACCGCTGTGTACTCCGGATGAATATTAGCAGCTGATGTCGTCCAAGTGCATGAAGAACCGCTAGCATTCGTGGGGATGGCGGCAACCAGCTCGAATCCATCAGGCGGTATCGGTGTACTGAACACGCCAGCTGTTTTAGCCGCCGGAACATTAACTGTTACAGATATAACTTCCGTTCTTACAAAGCTATTGCCATTTAATTCAGCAACTTTATCGGGAAAATCTTTATTTTTTTACAGTAAATCGGACATGTTTTTAATAAAAGGAGTGTAAAAATGGAGACAAAAATAACTACAGTAAGTCTTGCTACGAAAGAAGATAAATACTATGCAGATAAAACACTGTACCAATGGAACTATGGTCAGATACTACGGATTATAGATGCAGACCTTCCAATGGCTGTTGAAATCGGATTTTCAACTACAGAAAAATCAGGAGATTCAGACGTGCGGGTTGGATCTACTAACAACGGTGTTACTACGGTAGCAATCCCGAATAAGTTATTTGAAGAAGAACGGAGTACTGATTATAGTATTTATGCATTCGTGTATGTTACTGATGAAAATTCTGGAACAACGGTGCATGAGATAGTTATTCCAGTAAAGGCAAGAGCGAAACAGGGTGACCCGTCAGAAGACCCAAGCATAGATCCAAGCATTTTTAAAGATGCTGTTAATGCGGTAAATGCATCTGCGGAGCGTGCTGAAACAGCTGAAAAGTCAGCAAAGGAATCAGCGGATAAAGCAAAGGAATATGCAGATAGTGCCGGGAAAAGCAAAGGAGACGTAGAAAAGGAAAGAGATAATGCAATCTCAGCTATCAGCACAGAAAAAGAAAGCGCACTGAGAGGCATTGCGAGTAAAACATATGAATCGTTGCAGAAGATTCAGAGCCAGACAGAATCGTCTCAGAACGGTATTAAGCAGTCCATAGCTGATGCAACCGAAAAAAAGACAGAGCTTGACGGTGCTATCAGCAATGCCACGGATGCAAAAGGGAATCTGGACAAGGCTGTACAGTCGGCTGGGAATGCAAAGACAGAGCTTGATATATCAATTGGAAAAGTCGAAGAGAAGAAGTTAGCATTAGATGCCACGGTAGAACAGGCGAATACAGTAGACGCATCGTTGAAAGAGCAAATTGGATCAGCCGAGCAAATACAGGCAAATGTTGAGCAGATTGGAAAGAACACACAAGCTATTAGTTCGCTAAATGAAGATTTAGACCAATATTTAATTAAGGATGCCGCCACAAGTAATATTTTTGACAGTAGTAAAGTAGAAAACGGATGCAGATACGATGGTGTAACAGGTGAAAGAATTGTTAATAACGATTATTTCACGTCTGATTTTATTCCTTTTAAATTTGGGGATGTTTTAAGATGGTCTATGGATGGTGGCAATTGGTTTAAGCAGTCAATAACTTTGTGGGATCAAAATAAAAAATTAATTACAAATAAAAAAAATACTTCAGATTTTACTACTGTAGATACAAATTTTAAAACTTTTTCTGGATATGAGAATAATCCACTCGTGGATAATTGGAAATCTGCGAAATATTTTAGAGTTTCTTTTTATCGCACAAATGTAACAAATAAAATGATAGTAAAAAACATAGATTTTCCAAATGAATTTGTGCCATATGGAGAAGGAAAAAAATATAGCGAGCGACTTACACAACATATTAAATCAACAGCTGTTGATATTTCATTTGATAATAAAACTATCTTATTTAGCGGAGACAGTATAATGGCAGGACTTGTCGATGATTCCACACATGAAAAATATAATACTTTGTATGGTTGGGTTGAAATGTTAGGAGAAAAACATACATCGTCTAAATGTATAAACTATGGTATCGGGGGCACCACTATTGCCAAGCAAAGTGGAAAAACAAATAGCATATTAGAAAGATTGGAAAAAATGTATACAGAACATCCAAATGCAGATGCAATTATTCTTGAGGGTGGAGTCAATGATTGTTATACTATGACATTAGAAGATAGCACAAAACATATAGTTTTGGGAGAAATATCAAATGGTTATAACGCCGCACTCGATGAGACCACATTCAGCGGAGCAATGGAAAGCCTTTTAAAAAATGCAATTATTAAATGGCAGGGTAAATTTATTGGGTTTATTGGGGTTCATAAAGTCCCATCTGCAATGGTAGGTGCTTGCGATTTTAAAGCATATATGCAAAGAGCGAAGGAGATTTGCGAAAAATGGTCTGTGCCATATCTTGATTTATTCAACGAAAGTGGCTTGTGTTATCACTTAAATGAAATCAAGCAAAATTTTTCTTATGGTAATGGTGGTTTGCATCCTAACATCGAGGGATACAAAGTTGACTTACAAAAAATTGATAAATGGATTGAAAGAAACATTGAATAATTAACTAAATGGGGCTTTAGTGAACTAGCAGAGGTGAATATATGGAGATACGAGCAAGACCGAAAGGTCTTCCGAAAAATCTTAATGTAAAAATGAGTCAATTATAAACAAAGCAATCAAAGAGAGTCGTTATGGCTCTCTTTTTATGTGCGACGTCGCACAGAAAGGAGATTAATATGGCACATATATTTGTAATTGCCGGGCACGGCGCAGGGGACTCCGGTGCTGTGGGATATGGATATACAGAGGCAGAAAGGGTACGTGCGTTAGCTGGAAGGCTTTCTGCACTTGGTGGCAGCAATGTAACGGTAGGAGACACGAGTCGAAATTGGTATGCTGATAAAGGGATTAGCACCTTGTCAATCCCGAAAAGCTGGCAGATTATTGAACTCCATATGGATGGAGCTAGTCCGTCAGCAAGGGGAGGACATGTAATTATCAAATCCGGTTACAAACCAGATGCATACGATACAGCTCTTGCACATTTTATCGCCGGATTTACACCCGGAAGAGCAAATACAATTGTTGGAAGAAGCAATCTTGCCAATGTAAACAGGGCGGCAGTCAGGGGATATAGTTATAGACTGCTTGAATGTGGATTTATTACAAACCAGACAGATCTTAATAAATTCAATAATAATCTGGATACACTTGCAAGAGGAATTCTTGGCGCATTCGGAATCGGAACAACTGCACAAGCTGGCTGGGTATCTGATAAAATCGGATGGTGGTATCGTAATGCAGATGGCTCCTACCAGAAGAATCAATGGGCTCAGATTGGGGGTGATTGGTATTGGTTCGACAACGGTGGCTATGCTATTCGTGATACATGGAAAGAAATAAATGGACAGTGGTATTACTTCAAATCTGACTGCCGTATGGTGAAAGGCTGGAGAAAAGTAGATGGTAAATGGTATTACCTGAATCCACAGGCCTATACGAATCATCCAGAAGGAGCTATGAAAGATGGATGGTTACTTGACGGAATGTTCTGGTATTATCTCAATCCAAATACTGGTGGACCTCGTGGATCTATGTGTACTGGATTCATTACGGTAAATGGTCAGACATATTACTGCAGACCGAAAGCAGAAGCTGGTTATCCGGAAGGCAGCATGGTTACAGGAAAGAAAATGATCGACGGAAAAGAATATTATTTTGAAGCGGATGGTCGGATGAAAAAATAAAGAATCTGAGTAGAGCATCCAGAACGATCGGTAATGACATTTGGATGCAGATTCCATCAGGCTGGATTGCTACACGATATAATGGTAAAATATACGTAGAATAGAATTATAAATAGGTAAAAATCCACTTTATAGGTTATAGCAAAAAGGTCAGCCAATCAGCAACAGAAAGTATCTTCCGAACGCTTATATCGGCAGCTGGAAATTCTATGGCGGTCATACAACCGGATCTAATCTGATCAGATCTATCCAGAGACGAATTGGAGCGACAGCAGACGGATACTTCGGGCGAAAATCTGTCATAAAGTTCCAGATCTGGCTTGGCGTATCGGTGGATGGAAGCATGGGACCAGCAACCGTAAAAGCATTTCAGAATTGGCTGAACAGGCAGTAGGAGCAAAAGGAAAGGAAACAACATGGCATACATTAAATTTTTGGGAACAAGAAAAGCATACAAAGCATCTGTTATTCCAAATGGGAATATTGTTACTTTAAAGTTTGCTAATATGAAAGAAGTGAATACTAGCGGATTTAATTTGTACCTTGATGAAAAATGCACTGTCGATATTGGCGGTGCATCTTATCGAGGATATACTACAATGTATCGGAATGACAGCGAGACAGAAGCATACAATGGTTACCAGCTGTCAAATAATGGCAGTGTGTATTCTGAGCCTGTTGCGCCAACACCAGATCCAGTTGTGGAGCTTACACTGGAAGAATTAAAAGCTCGGAAAATTGCGGAAATGAATGCAAAGCAGCAAGAGGCGATACAGAACGGTATCGATGTAAAGCTGTCGGATGGTGCAACACATCACTTTACCCTTACTACTAATGACCAGATTTCACTTATGGGATTACAGACAGAAGTGGAAAAGGGAAAAGAGAAAATCCCGTGGCATACATCAGACCAGTCGGAACACTGCCAATATTATAGTAATAATGATATGAAAATCATTGTTGACACAGCACTTGCACTGGTAACATATCATATTACAATGTTTAGAGACTTGCGTATTTATATCAATAGTATGCAGGACAAAGCAAGTGTGGAATCTGTATATTACGGCATTTACATTCCTGAGGAATACCAGTCAGAAGTTCTGAAAGATTTATATGCCGTACAGAATGCGTAAGATTGTCAAGCCATTTATCCTTATTGCGATAGGTGGCTTGATTTATACATCCATAGAAATGTTATACCGTGGTTATTCTCACTGGACAATGTTTCTTGTTGGCGGTTTGGCATTCTATATGATAGGGTGCATCAATGAGTATATTCAGTGGGATATGCCATTGTATAAGCAGATGGCTATAGGGATGTCGATAATTACATGCTTGGAATTTGTTACTGGATTTATTGTTAATATCATTCTCAAATGGAATGTATGGGATTATAGCAATGTTCCGTTTAATGTGCTTGGCCAGATATGCTTGCCATTCTGCGCTATATGGTATTTCCTTTCGTTGGTCGGAATAATCCTTGATGATTATATAAGATACTGGCTATTTGACGAAGAGAAGCCAACATATAAATTAAAATAAAAAAATGGAGACTGACCACTATGGCAGTCTCCGATTTACCGGACTCCCCAGCTTCCGTCTGGATTAAGGAATCCTATTACATATCCAATTTTATCTACAATCATATCATCCGGTATGTATGCACTGTCCGTCATTAATGGCGAATACTTCCAGTGCATAGTGCCGTTTTCATATACTTTTTTCTTAATTGCAATGTGAATAGCACCGTTTTCGGTAATCACGCAACGTTCCCCATCCAATGCCAATCTGTCCGCTGCTAAAAGCACAATTTCACTAGGCAGATAATATGGCATATAAAAATCACATGGTATTTTTAATCCGAGATATGCTCTTGACATGACATCTTCTGGGACATCTTTTATTGTCATTGGGTCGACAGCATTTGTTGTAGCGATCACTCCATTAACTATTTGAGGGCGAAGAACAGATATATATTTTCCCTTAGAATCAAAAGATTGGTATATTTTCTGTTGATGCCGTATAAAGTATCTTATTAGGTATATTGACTGCTCTGGCAGACCTCTTACAATACGCACAGATTCCCTCATTTTCGGCTCCATTGTGTCAGAGCCCACTAATTCATCAATGCTTATTTCAAGTGCCTTTGCAAGGCTGATTACAGTGGATAATTTGACATTGTTAGAAGTTCCGTAAAGAAGAGTATTAAGCGTTGAAAACGGAACACCTGATGCTTCAGAAAGATTTTTGATTGTGATTTCTGGCGTATCTATGTACATACTTAAATTGTGCCGTAGAGACTCCATAAAATCACCATTTTGACAGACCGTTAAATTCGTCGAAATATCAATGCGGTTTTCTTCTCTCAACATATTTAATTCCCCCTATCGTTGGATTACAATATAATCATCCCTTATAAGTTGAGGGTATCAAGTTCTGGCAAACGGGGATGGTGTACGGCATTTCACTATCTCCGTATCAAATAATATATAATATATTTTACCGCTTTTTTGTGCATCCTGTCAAACGAAAATGCACATTGACATACAAGAACGTACGTTCTGTAATTGGATTGCCGCTAAAGGATTTTTATCAGACATTGGAGGGATTCTTGTGGAAAGTTGTAATGAAGAAAAGGAAAATTATCGTCAGCAAATTATTCAAATGGTGAAAAATGTTGAGAGGTATGATATACTTGTTTATATCTACAAGGCGGTTTTGGGTGTGATTGACGAGAAAAAAGAAATTGTACAAAATAAATATAGTAAGCGAGGTGTATAATATTGGCTCATTCCAGAATTGAAATCAAATCTTCCGAAGATGGTTTGCTTACAGAATTAAAGATTGACGGAAACGTGATACACGGTGTTCGCAGTATTGAATACAGAAAAAACGCTATGAATCCTTTTCCAACGCTTACGATTGACTTAAACGCACTGGATATATCTATAGACAGTTATGCGGTTGTCCGGCAAAAAGGATACGAGCATAGCGAAATAACTTTGATCGATGGAGATTCTATTTTCTGTAATTAAAATCAGCTTTTAACCAGATGGGGCATTGTTCTCTTCTGCACTGGTGGTGTAGGTCGAGAGGGCAGTGCTCTATTTTGTCTTTAACAATATCAATTCCCTCAAGAGTTTCATCAATAAAGAATTTTATTTTAATAGTAATCTTTTGGTCGTGTTTATCACATAATCCATAGGACTTTTTGTATTCAATAGTCATAAATTATTCATCCTCACTTAATAAATTTATCATATCAATAATATGTTTCTTCTTTTCATCTGATAAAAATATATACTTCTCTAATGCATTCAGCATATCTTTATCCTTTTTAACTATGTTCCACAAATCCATTTGGTCTGGCAGTTCTTTTTCTTTTTCCTCTCCGTTCACCAAATAATCCAGAGTAACATCTAAACAATCAGCAATAGATTTTAATTTATCTTGTTTTGGAATAGATTTTCCATGTTTCCAGTCGGAAAGAGTGGATTTTGCAACACCACTAATTCTTGCAATATCTGCATCTTTATAACCTTTTATTTTTTTTAATTTGCAATACCTATTGTACATATAAACTCCTTTCAAAAAAGTTCGGATTTTTTAACAAAAGGGATTGACAAATAAAGATTCCTTTACTATACTTAAAACAAGTTAAGAAACCCGAACAATACACATCTAACCAATAAGTATTATATAGGATTTCCGAACTAAAATCAATATATAGTTAGGATTTATAAACAAAAAACTGTTAATGGAACAGGCAAATTTATTGCACAGAAAATCCTAACTAGCGTAAAGAAAGGATGTGAGGATTTGAATAAAGCAGAAAGAATTGAAAGCTTTAATAAGCTTGATGCAATGGCGAAATCAAGAGACGTTTCTTTTTATAAGATTTCAGAAGAGCTTGGGTTACCAAGAAATCTTTTTTCTGACTGGAAGTCGGGAAAGTCAATGCCTAAAACAGATAAGCTGATTAAAATTGCTGATTATTTCGGCGTAGCTATTTCTTATTTTATTGAGTAGGAAAGGAGAATCAGATGAACAAGGATAATTTTTCACATATTGAAATACGTACTTGTAAAGAATTGGGAAGAACATTTACAGAAGTGTATTTAGATGGGAAAAAATTGAGAGGTGTTCGTTCGTGGAATTTGAGCCATGATGGGACAAATTCAATTCCAAGATTGCTTTTAGATCTTAACGCATTTGACATTGCAGTAGATGCAGATGCTCTTGCGATGCAAAAAGGTTATGAGGGATATGGATTAATGCTTCCAGAAATGGGAAAAGAGGACGAATAGACGCCCTCTCTAAAAATTAAATGGTTTCCGGAAACAACTTACGTAACGGACACGGATTTTCCTTACATTCTTTTGCGAGATTCTTGTAAGGACAGGAAATTGTGCCGAGTGCGTAACCGTCAAAACCATCATCGATGTAGTTCCCATATACAGTTTCAGTCTTGCCTTGTGTAGGGCAGAAACCAGTTGCGGAACGATTTGCAGACACTGACATAGTATCACCTCCTTGTGAGGAATTATAACATAGAAAGGAGAGTAATGAGAGAAATAAGCATTTTTAACAGTGAAGAGTTCGGAGACATCCGGGCAATTGAAATTGATAATGAACCGTGGTTTGTAGGAAAAGATGTTGCTACAGCGTTGGGATATTCCAACACTAGAAAAGCTATCGGCGATCACGTTCATGAAGATGATAAGGGCGTAACGAAATGGGACACCCTTGGAGGAAAGCAGGATTTAACCATTATCAACGAATCCGGTTTATACGCTTTAATCTTCGGTAGCAAGCTGGAATCAGCCAAGAGATTCAAACATTGGGTAACATCAGAGGTTCTTCCAGCGATTAGGAAAACTGGAAATTATAATATTCCGATGACCATTGAAGAACAGTTGCAGATCGTGGCGAAAGGAACACTGGAAGTCAAGGAAGAAATCAAGCGAGTTGATAATGATTTGCAGAATTTCAAAGAGGACATGCCGTTGCTTGCGCTGGAATGCCAGAGGATTACTAGGGCGAAGAATCAGAAAGTGGTTCCGCTGATGGGTGGTAAGAAAGCTCCGGCATACAAGAATAAGAGTCTGATGCATAAGGTCTACAGTGATGTGGACGCTCAGCTCAGAAGAGAGTTCGGAGTAAACACATACAAGGCAATCAAACGCAGTCAATGTGATTTGGCGGTGAAGATTATCGAAGACTATGTTCTTCCGATGTATCTGAAAGAAGAGATTGACGCAGAAAACAGCCAGTTGAGTTTTGGGCTGTAAGTTATCTATATAAATAGGAAGGAAGTGAGTTGAATGTATATTAATCCATTTTTAGCAGGAGTGCTTGCAACTATTGGAGTTGAGATTATTTCTATTATTCTTTTTGCAATCGTCTACAGCGGTAAAGGAAAGGATGATAACGATGAAACAAAGTAAGAAACCTAAACGATGGCAGAAAGAATGTTTGTCGGCACACGGTCTGAAAGTTGATGATTGGAGAATTGTTGGCGAAACAGATATGTCGCTGATAATCATTAACAAAAAAGGTATACAGAAACGAGTAGACAAGTTCAGGAGGTTGAGATGGTAAGAAAAGCGGGAATAACGATGATAATTGTTGGCTGGTTTTGCATGGTCGGAACTGTCGGAGCAACGGAAAATGCGACAGATGACAACCTTTTTTCATGGATTATCAAAGGATTTTTCTGGACGACTGTGTTTATGATTGGATTTTTAATTAAGGAGCGTGCGGAATGAACGAAGAAACGTGGGAAAGAGTTGGCTTGTTGATTGCCAAGCGGTTAGCTGAGTTGCAAGAACTGGCAGAGTTTTACGGAATTGACAGTCTTCATGTCAGCGTACCAGGAAGCAACTTGGTTACAAGAAAAGCAGAAGCGTTCTACGTGACGGACAAGCTTGGAAAAGTTGATACGAAGTCTGTAGAGGTTTGGGAAGATGGCAGAATCAGAGTCAAATATGACGGGAAGATGATTTACGACAGATTACAGATAAGAGAACCTAATAGGATGGACTTGGAAGAGTGGTGGAGAAGACACAATGGAACAAATACCTAATTATGATGAATGGAAATTAGATTCTGGACAGGAAGTAGAGCCGGAATGCTATTGCAACGGATGTGGATGCCCTTTGTACGAGGGAGATGTTCTCTACACGTTGGATGGTGGAATCTGCGAGGATTGTCTGGATGCGGAATACAAGGAGGTTTTGTGATGGATAAAGTACCAACAATTACTATACCAAGTGCACTGTTTTTTGATCTTATGGATGAAAGAGCAAAAGTTGTGGCTGTGCGTTCGGTGCTTAAAGCTAATGCATTTGATTCGCTTAAAGCTATCAGAAGCATCTTGGAAGAAAGCGAGGATAAAGAATGTTGGGAGTGATAATAAGTCAGAATGATTACAGAGCGCATGATGGTATTTCTTCTACTGACTTAAAACGAATGGCTCAGAGTATGGCGCATTACAAATATTTTCATGACAACCCAGAAGATAAAGACACTCCGGCATTACAGTTTGGCAGAGCATATCACAAGTATTGTCTTGAACCATACGATTTTGATAATGAGTTTGTGGTAGCACCGAATATTGATCGTAGAACGAAGCCTGGAAAAGAAGCGTGGAATAATTTTATCTTGGAAAACGAAGGAAAAGAAGTTATTTCAGAAGATCTGCTTAATACGATAGATGCAATGAGAAAAACACTATATGCAACACCATTTGCGAAGAAGTTGATATACGGAGAGCATGAAAAGAGTTTCTTTTGGGCGGATGAAGAAACCGGAGTTGAATGCAAATGCAGACCGGACAGCTTTGGTCGCATAGGTAATCAGCCTATATGCGTAGACCTCAAAACGTGCCAATGCGCAGAGACGGACAAGTTTATGAGAGATGCGGTCAAACTTGGTTATGATATTCAAGCAGCTCACTATTGTGATGGCTTGGAAAGTAATTTGAAAAAGAATTTTATTTTTGTTTTTGTGGCACAGGAAAAGCAACCGCCATATGCGGTAAACATTTTACAAGCAGATGAATTTTTTATGAGATCTGGGCGAGAAGTTAGAACTTTGCTTCTGGAAACGTACAACAAATGTATGGAAATGGGAGAATGGCCGGCTTATATGGGGTTCAGTGATGATATGAAAATAGGTTCACTGAGTATTCCTAATTGGATGAAGAAAGCATATGGATATGAAGAAAGCGAGGAATCTTATGAGACCTAATCCGTGTTATGACTGCGATAAAAGCGTTGTATGGCAAAATAGGCATTACCCGAAGCATATGTCTTTTTGTAAATCTTGTAAAAAGCGTATGAAATACGAAGCGGATTTGCAGTCGAAAAGAAAATATGAAGCTGGTGATCCAATAGTAAGTCTTGATGAATTGCTAGAGCAAAAATGGGTGATTTGGAATGGTTCTACAAAAAGCATAGAAGTTGTTAAGAGTTTGCAATTGCGCACCGTATTGCAACTATTGGGAAGAGGAGTGTTTAAGAAAGCGATAAGAAAGGGTGAATAATATGGAAGTGAAGAAAGAACAGCTGGCAGACGAAGAAAAGAGGGAAGTTGCGGTTAAATCAGATCATGTGAATATGGTTGCAGATTTTGAGCACGGAATTTACGGAAGTTCTGACAGCTTTAAGATGGCAAGAAATATGGCGCAAGCATTGAGCCAATCAACAATTGTTCCACAACATTTTCAGCGTAGCGAAGCTAACTGCTTGGTAGCCATTTCTCAGGCTCAGAAAATGAATATTGATCCGTTTACTGTTATGCAAAATATGTACATGATACAGGGTAAGATTACCTGGAAGTCAAGCTTCTTGATTGCCATGATTAATTCATCTGGCAAATATGATATGGAATTACAGTTTGACGAAGAAGAAAAGGACGGAGAGCCGTGGTCATGTAGATGCTGGACAACCAAAGATGGAAGACGTGTTGATGGTGTAAAAGTAACTATGAAAATGGCAGATGCAGAGGGGTGGACGAAAAAGAATGGTAGTAAGTGGAAGACGCTTCCTGCATTGATGCTCCGGTATCGTGCTGCTTCATTCTTCGCAAACCTTAATTGCCCGGAATTGACAAGTGGATTTTACACCAGAGAAGAAATGCTAGATAACGATTTTTCTAATAGTCAGACAAGCAAACAGGCTGATTTGAATGACATATTGAAAGACGAGAATGCTAATTCAATAGATGTAGAAGCTGTAATTGTGGATGATTAGAGGTGGCCGAATGAAATATGTTGTAACTATTAACGGAAAGCATGGTAATTTCCCAATCAAAGGATTGAATGAGTTACTTGGTGGAAGAATTTACGACAGACGGACGAAGAAATATCGGAATGCTGTGAAGAGTGCAAATGATTTAGTTTGCAGAAAGGCAATTAGGGCGAGTTTGAAAGGCGTGAAACTTAATACACCGATTAAATGTACTTATTACCTATATGCCAAGAACAGGATGCATGACAGAAGTAATCTATATTCTTCATGCGAAAAATCATTTTTGGATGCATTGCAACAGGAGAAGTCAATTGCTAATGATGGATGGAACGATGTTTATGACAGCGAGTTTCACACATATTTAGATCCGGTTAACCCAAGAGTTGTTGTGGAGATTGAGGAGATGGGTCTCAATGAATGATACCAAAGGGTGGATAAAACTTCATCGGAAAACTCTGGAAAACAATGCTTGCGTTAAGGATGCAGATCACTTGGCAATATGGTGTTGGATTCTGCTGAAAGCCTCTTATTCTTCGGAAGAACAGTGGTTTGGTGGTGAACTTATCAATATATCGGAGGGTCAATTTTTGACTACGTTAAGAGAGATAAGTGACAGCTTGAAAATAAATCCAAGTAAAGTAAATCGAGTATTACATTTTTTAGAAAGTGAAAAGCAGATTGAAAAACGGTCTAGTAACAAAAAAACGCTTATTACCGTTGTTAACTGGGATAATTACCAGTTAAAAGAAAAACAATTTGAAAAAAAAGAAAAGCCAAAAGCATCAGAGAAAACGGCAAAGCACAGGCATGGAGAATATGGTCATGTTCTTCTGACGGTCAAGCAGTTTGACAAACTGGTATCTGATTACGGTGAATCAAAAACACAAGATGCAATAAAATTTCTTGATGAATATATTGAGATGAAAGGCTACAAGGCGAAAAACCACAATCTTGCAATGAGAAAATGGGTTTTTGATGCTGTTGAAAGAGATAAGAAAAAAAATGCAGGATATTCTTCGAGAGATTTCAACAAGCAAGAATTTCAGCTTGATTATTTACTTGGCAGCATCATGGAAGACGAGGAGAATGAGAATGACATTAAAGGAAACTAAAAAGATATTGGCAACTATTATGGTTGCGTATCCTAATTTTAAGCTAGTAAACGTGGATGCGACCGCAAATATTTGGTTTGATGCATTAAATGATTTTGATTATTCTTTTGTATCCATGGCATTGAAAAATTATATAAGGTCTGATGAATCTGGATTTGCTCCTAGTATCGGACAGCTTGTCAAACAAATAAAAATTATATCAGTTCCAGATCATCTTAATGAGATTTCAGCGTGGTCGTTTGTAAGTAACGCAATTAGAAATAGCGGATACAATTCTGTTTCGGAATTTGAAAAGTTGCCGGAATTGGTACAAATGGCTGTAGGTTCACCAGGGCAGTTAAGGCAATGGGCGTTGGATGAAAATTATAAC
>OIWS01000420.1_pt1 | contig 56446 bp, 67 predicted proteins | sample 1587611 | NCBI WGS metagenome assembly OIWS01 (sample SAMEA3888919, study PRJEB22519) | human gut metagenome | biome: human gut; feature: human-associated habitat; material: faeces | place: Denmark | collected 2010 | reverse complement strand
TGAAGATTACGCCTTTATCTATGACGACGAAGCCGAAACCGCTTGCGATAGTGTGGGGGTATGGAGCGCGATCCGCCTGGTGCGTAAATATGAGCTAGATTATTTTGGCAGAACTTATACAGAGATCGATCCGTGTAAAATAGCCAGTATGTTAGTCTATATTTACGGTGAATTTCTGCTTAACCACATTGAACACCTGAAAGGCGAAGCGTGGGATCGTGAATTGACAGAAGAAGACTTGGAAATTATCAGCGACCAACTGGAACAATGGCTAGAAACCAATGCGCCAAACGAGAACGACCGTTACACTAACCGAGAAATTGACGGGCAGATCTGGGACTATTACGGGGCTTATTAATTATGATTAAGGTATTCCTTAATAAGCTATTTCTTACAAGTAGCGGTGGCAACTTCTTGCACGGTGTTTTTATCAGTCAAGGCGACACTGTTCGCCTTTATTATGCAGGTGCGTACGGCAAGCATCACGCCCTAGCGGTAAGTGTTGCATTGCAACGAGACAAGGAGCGACTAACACAAGCGGAGATCGACCGATTGCCAGTTGTAGAAGCGAGAATGGACAAGGTTAAAAATTGCGTGCTAGGGTACGTATTGAAATAAAAGTAGAGGTAGCAAAATGCGTGTTGAACTAAACGAACAAATTAAGGAGCGATTAGAAGCAATCGCCCAACTTATGAAAACCGAAAAGCGTGTGCCACAGACGGCATACTTTCCCTTTATCGTGTGTTTTGAGTGGGTGAACCCGTTCGGAATGTTAGTTAAAAGCGAAGTACAAAACAAGCGTGTTTTATTGTGCGAAGCGTATAACAGCTATTTGCAGGCAGACGGTAGAGGTAGTTTTGAACAGGTACAGAAGTGCCTAGATGAGTTATTAAATGAACTTGATAACTATGCTTTTATTGACATTACAGAAGAAGCAAAATCAAAACTAGACAAAAACAAAGTGCAACTATCAGCGTTTATGAGCGCAACATATAAAAAGAAAAGTAGAGGTAAGTAAAAATGAACGGAAAAGTAACGCAAGAAGTAGCCACAGGCAAAGAAGGTATGATGAAAGTGCTTGAAGTTGTGATGAAGTGCTTGGCAGAAGGTGCATTAAGCCTGAAGCCTGAAGCTAACACAGGAAGCCACAATCGAAATGAACAAACGCTTTAAAGAAAAGCCAACAGACGAAGAATATTTGAATACGCCAATCTTATTTACTTTGCCTAATGGTATTTCTACCGGCTCAATCTCGCATATCGTGGACGAGTGGTTAGAGCCTGAAGTGTTATCCTACTTAGAGAAACAAGGAGAGTTTGTGCCGTTTAAAATTGTGCAGCACTTTGTCGGTGAGATTGACAAGATTAAAGTAGAGGTCATTTAGTATGCTAACCATAATAAAGAAACAACCGTTTATGTTTACACGTTATGCTGACACAGTTGTTACACTAGGACAACTTAATAACGAGTACATAGTCGGGATTAAAGTAATTGGTAAGATAGAAAAACTGGCAGGCGTGTTGGCGCCCTACTTTGAGACGTTAGACACACTGGAAGAAGCTGAAGCGAAATATGAAGAGGTGTTGCAAGTTATGCACGAGCTAAACCGTATAAGATGGCGTAAGAAAGGAGCAACAGATGGCAAAGAGTAGCAACAAGCGCAAGAACGGTAAGCGGGTTGCAAATAACCACGCAGAACGTTTAAAACGCTTACAGGCGAGAGATATAGTTGGGCTTATGGTGTGTAATGCAGTTGGTACAAGTGAAGTCAAAGGCGACCGTAACGAGCTTACACCGAGAACGTGTGTTTATAGTTTACCAAAACGCAACATCACAACCATTACAAGCAGACAAGCTCAAGCACTCAAAGAACAACGGTGGACGTGGAACATTCAGTTCGGCATTGTTTGTCGCAAGCCTGACGGAGAAGTTTACCTAGAGCAGGAAGAAAACGCACAGCTTTTCACTGAAGTAAAATTGAGTGAGATGAACGAGTTTGTAACCGATAAGCTGATGGAGTTATGGGAGCAGACAGATCAAAGTTATGCACTAACAATGTACTGGGTAGCAACGCCTTGTATCATTGAGCATAAAGGCATCGACGTGCCACTTGAAGCCGTACTTGCGCCACTGTGGGCGTTTAACGTGCCAGGCAGTGTGCTTACGCAGTATGAGCAGGACAACCCTCAGTGCAAAGTGGTACACTACCGCACCGATAATCTAGAGGAGTTCACCAACTGGTATTTATCGCAAGGTAAATACAGGGAAGACCTGAAACAACCACGTACGCTTACCTATTGGTTTGAGCCTAGCGGGGAGAAGATGCAGAAGGGTGAGCTTGTCGAGTGGCGTAAAAAGTTAGTCGAGGTGGGTAAGATTGAACAGATCGGATTTGACCACGAAACCTTTAATCCACGTGCCACAGTTGAAGGATTTGTAAAGTGGGGGAAACACACCGCCACAATGAACGGGTACAGTAGCAGTATCTTAATGGGAGTATTTGACGACGTACCTTTATGTTTAAACGTGCGAGTAGACATCACAAATAAAGAAGGTGAGACAGCTCAAATTAAATTGTATAACGATGGCAAAGAGAAAAGTGCCAACGTTGACGTGAAAATTAAATAACTTCGCTAGTGCGAAGTAGTACAGAATTATGGGCGCAAGCCTATATAAGCGGTAGAAATACCATCAATCAAACAAAATGGAGTAAACAATGAAAAAATCTTTAATCGCATTATTCGTAGCATCTGTTGCAGTATCAGCACAGGCAACTACAAAAACCTTACCGACCGAGCCGTATGTAGTGGACGGGTACACACCTGACACACGTACAGCCGAAGCGAAAGAAACTTACGCTAACCGCGTGGTTAAATCTGACGTAGAAGGCAATAACCACTCAGTCTTCGGGCAAGACAACACAGTGGACGCAATTCACGGTAGCACGTCGGTGTATGGTAACCAAAACGTAGTCGGTGCAGACGCTAAAGACGGCAACATTTTCGGGGACGGTAGCTCAATTACAGGGTATCAATCGCAAGCAGTGGGCGATAACAACCACTTAAAGGGTGAGCAAAACACAGGCTTCGGTATGAACAATATCGTAAATGGTAACCATACACACGCAGTGGGTGGTGGTAACAATATTACAGGCGATCAATCTCTTGCGGTTGGACACTATAACTTAATCACTGGCGCGAACGCAGTGGCTGTCGGTTACGACAACAAGGCGTTAAAAAATGACACAACAGTGGTAGGCTCTGGTGCTAAAGCAGACGGTTTAAACGCTTCAGCGTTTGGCTCAATGGCAACAGCAACAGGTGAGAGTGCATTAGCCGTAGGTACAGGTGCTAACGCAACAGCAGACAGTGCGGTGTCTATCGGTAACGACAGCAATGCGACAGCTAAAAGTTCAGTAGCGGTGGGTCAATCTACCAACGCAACAGGCGTATTCGCAACCGCGCTAGGGGATAGCTCAAGTGCATTAGCCAACGGTTCAGTGGCCATCTCGGTTGACAGCAAAGCGCAAGGCGTAAACTCAATGGCGTTAGGTCGCTCATCAATCACTACGCACGACAATTCTGTGGCACTCGGTGCAAGCTCTGTGTCTAAGCTTGAAAAACAAGTGAACGACGCAACAGTGGGTACATTAACTTACAACGGCTTCGCGGGGAACAACCCTATGGCAACAGTGTCTGTGGGCGACAGTGGCAAAGAACGCCAAATCGTGAATGTAGGTGCGGGTGAAATCAGTGCAACATCAACCGACGCGATTAACGGTTCGCAACTATATGCGGTAGCAGACAAGGTCAGCACCAATGCACAAAATATTGCAACAAACGCAGACAATATTGCGAAGAACGCAGACAATATTGCGAAGAACGCAAACAATATCGCCGACAACTCAGTGCGTATTACGACCAACGAAGGCAACATTGCAAACAATGCTCAACGCATTACGACCAACGAAGGCAACATTGCATCAAACACAGCTTACATTAAAGCCGTAGAAGCGAAGTTACCTGAAGTAAAAGCAGGTGATAACACCACAGTAGATGTGACAGTGGATGCCAACGGTAAAGCAACGTACACAGTAAGTTCTAAAGACTTCCAACCAGCAATTGACGCAAACACAGCGAAAATTGCAGACAACGCGAAAGCGATCTCAACCAATACGGCTGACATTCGCAGTGCAGAGAAGTTAATTGACAAAAACGCAAAAGGCATCGCACAAAATACTTCTGATATTCGCAACAACGCAGGAAAAATTGCGGATAACGCAAACCATATCGCAGACAATGCAGCGAACATTACGCATAACTCAGCACGTATTAATGCGGTAGAAATTGAAGCGAAGAAACATTCAGTTGTTAAAGCGGGTAAAAACACAACCGTGAATAAAACCACAGGTGCGAACGGTGAAGCGGTATATACCGTTGACGCAAACGTTGATCACCTAGCGACTAAAGCTGAAGTGAACAAACACGTTGGCGCAATCAATAGCCGTATCGACGGAGTGGAAGGTAAAGTTGCTCAGAACACCAAAGAGATTGGTCGATTAGACCACGACGTGCGTAAAAACCGCAAACGTGCAGACGCAGGTACAGCGAGTGTGGCAGCGATGGCAAACATCCCACAGGTATATTTACCGGGTAAATCTGGTGTAGGCGTGGGTGTTGGTTACAAACACGGCCAAAGTGCAATCGCAGTGGGTTACTCACGCACTAGCGACAACGCACACCATACCATTAAACTTTCTGTCGGTGCAGACAGTCAGAAAGACGTAACAGTCGGTGCAGGTTATATGTACCAATGGTAATTTAATTCAGAGCCACGCAAGTGGCTCTATCTTTAGAGGTAAGAGAAATGGTAGAAAAATTCAATCTGGAAGAAGCAATTAACGGTAGAGCATTTTATTTGAGAAATGGTTACAGAGGCGTAATTAAATATTGCGTCGATGATAGATTGACACAGGAAGAAAAAACACCAAGATTTGCTTATGTAGGATATGTTTTGGATGAACAAGGTTTTTTACACCGTACCAGCGTATCTTGGGATAAAGACGGAATAACTAATGAACCTAAATCCTATGATGCAGTAGGAATGGTGGAGCTATCACACAATGAAAAAGAACAAATGGAGAAAAGGAAAATGAGTGAAGATATTTTAATTAACGTGCAAGAAATACGGAAAATGTGGGCGCAACGTTACAAAGAAGGTTTAGCAGTCGTAAACAATGCAATCATAAAAGAAAGTATGTATCGCAAATCAGCGTACGTATCAGACGAAGAATTAAAACGTGCAGGGTGTTACTACAACGACGATATGTTGTTAGACAAAATAAGAGCGCAAGGTTACACAGTAGACGTGATTGAACCTTGTCGCGGTGAAGAAGGCGGAATTAGTATTAGTGGGTGGTGAAAATGAATATGGATTGGATGTTAGAACCGCCAGAGCCTTCGCGTAAGGAGCGGTGCGTTGAAGCGCAAGTGGAAGACTGGATGAAGAACCCCTTGCGAGGTGCAGAAGAAGCGGGGTTAGACCTAACGGAGTATTTAGATTGGGATAGTCTCGAAGCTGACTTTATAAAAGTCGCTGAAGATTATTATGACAGTTATGTTGACGACTAGGAGAATGTATGTTTAAAAAGTTTAAAAAACTAATTATGCCAACGTATAAGAATGGATGGAAAAGTGAATTCCCTGAAGACGGAGCAATGTGTGCAGTAATATTAGTTGAAAGTAATGTAGTGGTGGCAGATGTGGTATTTCACAAGGATATTGGAATGTTTGAAGGTGAGGTAGAATTTTACGCAGAACACGAAGTATTAAAATTTTATCAATACGAAGATTGACACAGTACGAAAACAGGTTATACTTGCACTATAAATTTATAACGTGGTGCAAGTATAATGAAAGTAAAGTTTATGCTGACGATTGACAGCAGTCTTAGAACAATGATTAAACGTGAAGCACGTAAGCACGGTATCTCAATGAACGAGTATATCGAGACAGTGCTAACACAGTTTGTAGATATAGAACGAGGGCGAAATGGCACGAACACGCAAAAGCCTGACGGAGCGCATAAAGGCTAACACCACACAAGAAGGTGATTGCTTAATTTGGAATGGGGCGATGTCTGGAAATTCCCCTGTCGTTTGTGAACGACTACCGAACGGCGAGTATACCAATATAAACATTCGCACTGCGAAAGGGATGAGACTGTTCCCTGACACCACAGTCAATACAAGATTTACAACAACGTGTGGTAACCCACGTTGTTTTGCCAAAGACCATATCGTGTTAGGCACAGCAACTAAACAAGAACCGCGTCGAGTAAGACGTGGAAATACGAAGTCTGATATGGCAGCGAATAAGAAGTTATTTAGTTTAGTGGTACACACTGAAGCAACAATGCTCGGCGAGAAGCTTAATGTATCATACGCAACGGTACTTAAAATGCTTAAAAATAACACCTGTATGTACCCATACTTCTTAATTAAGCTAAAAGAACACTGTAACTTAGACGACGTGCGAGACAGCGACCAGAACGAATATTGGTTGAAGAACACGTACAATATATCGACCTTCGCATTGAATTTTATTAGACAGTGCAAGGAAGAAGAATTAGAAAAAGCATACAAGCGTGACGATACATACGACGCAGAAATGGAATACATTGATTTTCTAGACAACTGCGAAGTGCATAACGATCACCTAGTATTAAAATACGGTGTAGATATTACACCACCATATAAATGCACCTGTGGATACGAAGGGTGTGTTAATCCGCTACATAGAGGTGAGTAATGGATATTAATATAGAAGGAACAAATAATACCTCAGACCTTATCAATAACATTCTTGACGAGATTTTTCAGTTACGTGATGAAAAGGCTTATGAAATTATTAAACCGTATGTTGATCGATATAGAAAGGTTAGTGATATACAAATAACAAGTGCAAACATAGATAAACTATTAGTTTTTAAATATCACGTAAGTTTTTTGAACGGCTACGAATTAGGATTTTTAGTAGGTGTACCGATAGGTGGAGGTGAATAATGAAAGACTTAATTGAAATAACGCTCGACTTTGAAACCTACTATTGTAAGAAGTCTAAGTATTCGTTAGCAGCTAAAGGGATGACGATTGAGAAATACATTCGTAACACTAAGTTTGAGATTATCGGTCTTGCGGTTAAAGTAGGTAACAAGCCAACAGAATGGCTATGCCCACACGAAATTGAAGATTGGATCAAGCATATCGAAATTGCTTACGGCTGGGATAACGTGCGAGTTATCGCACACAACGCTAGATTTGATGCAGCAATCTTAGGTTGGAAATATAATATCTACCCTAAACAAATCGCAGACACAATGCTTATGAGCAGAGCCTGTCAATTATGGGATGGCCACTCCCTTGATAATGTAACACGCAATCTACGCGAACGTTACAACTGGGGAATAGTACGCGACGACAATGGTCAAACGACGTGGGGCAAGTTTGAAATGAAAGACTTACCTGACACGTTAAATAAAGGTGACGAGGTTGTCAATGCAGACGGCAAACAGTTATTTGACTTCACAGAAGCCGAGTATGATGCTTATGCAGACTACTGTATCACCGACGTGGACTTAACTTGGTCAGCCTATAATTGGTTTATGAAAGTGCGTGAGTTCCCAGAGAAGGAAATCGAGATTATGACACTAACAATCGAGATGTTCACCTACCCTGTGATTGAGCTACATAAACCTGTGCTGCTTGAAGTGGAGAAAACAGTCAATGAGAAACGTCAAGCACTCTTAGATAAAGTAGGTGCGACGGTAGAAGACTTACGATCGGACGCAACATTCGCTGAATTATTGAGACAATTAGGTGTAGAACCACCGACAAAACTCAACCCAAAAGGCGAAGTAAAATATGCGTTTGCAAAGAAAGATCTTGGTTTCTTAAAACTGTTGGAACACGAAGACCAAGCAGTAGTAGAGTTAGTAGAAGCTCGTTTAGGCAATAAAAGCTCGCAAGCAGTAACGCGAGTTAAAACGCTACTAGAGATGTCAGACAGAGGGTTGCTACCTATCCCGTTAGAGTATTACGCTGCACACACTGGACGTTGGGGTGGGGCTGACTCCGTTAACCTTCAGAACTTCAACCGTAACCAACTCGTCGACAAGTCTACACCAGTTGGCACTAAAGTGTTCTATGCTGACAAAGCAGACGCAGTTGCTAAAGTGTTAGACGACGGTAAGGTGCAGTTAGTCCGTGCGGGTGTGGTAGAGAACGACGAAGAACTACTACACACTATGGGTCTACGTGATGCACTGAAAGCACCGAAAGGTAAGAAGTTAGTTGTGTTCGACTTATCGCAAGTGGAGTTACGCGCAAACGCTTGGGAGTGGGGAGAGCAATGGATCTTAGACACGTTAGTACAAGGCAAAGATATTTACAAAGTAACTGCGGTTATGACCTACAAAGTAGAATACGAAACCGTCACTAAAGGGCAGCGATTCGTTGGTAAATCACAGCAACTTGGACTAGGTTATGGTGCTGGCGAGAACGGACTTAGAGTGGTAATGGGTAAACGGTCTGAAGAATTTACTTCTGAAGAATTACGTGGGTTTGTTACTGCGTACAGAGCGAGTTCACCAAATATTGTTGACGGTTGGAGACAGTGCAAAGCAGCACTTGAAGCTATGACTAAAGGTGCGACAATCACGTTTTGTAAAAATGAACTGCTTTATACAGAAGGACAACGTATCGCATTGCCTAACGGGTTACACCTAACTTACCGAGATATTCACGCTCGGCCAGGTGAAATGGGCAAGGAGTTCTGGTTCTGGGGTAAGAACAAACAGACGAAGAAACCGGATTGGGAGCGCACGTTTGGTGGTAAAGTTGACGAAAACATTACACAGGCTCTGTGTCGTATCATTATGGGCGACATTATGGTTGCCATTCGCGAAGACTTTGCTAAACGTAACTGGTCACGCGACGACGCGCATATTTGTTTAACCGTACACGACGAAGTGATCGTGTGCTGCAAAGACGAATTGGCGGAAGAAGTGTCAGAGATAATGCAGTATCAGATGAAGAAATCGAGAGACTGGTATCACGATTTACCGTTGGACTGTGCAGGTGATATTGCTCAACGATATGGGTGTGCAAAATGATTATACGAACAGGGCGAAAATTTTATCGTTATAGCAGCGGTATTAAATGTAATAGTGAGTATGAGCTATTAGAGACTGATAGATCAGTTAGAATCAGGTCAGAAGATTATGATAGTTATGGATACCTACTAATTGACTCAACTACGAATCATATTATAGCAGTACCAGATTTTATTTTTAACAATACATTCAAAGAGGTGAATGAATGACGGAAGAAAAAGGGCGAAATTTAGGCGGGTCTAACTTCAGTAAGACTGATCCACTACACAAGGATTACTGGGCGACACCGCAGGAAATGGTTGACGGACTACTTCGCTATGCCGTAGTGAAAGGGATTGTACCAGAAGGTTTACCACTACTTGACGTTTGTGCGTCAGAGCAAAATAAGAAGTGTGAGCGATTTATCACGGAGCAACAGGACACGTTGGCAACTCCGTGGGGTGAGAATAATCTCTGTTGGTTAAACCCACCTTACTCAAACGTTCAACCGTTCTTAAACAAAGCAGTCGCAGAAGCAGCGAATGGGAACTATACCGTCGCATTATTAAAGAATGACTGCTCGACGAAGTGGTTTCACTATGCGGCAAAGAACGCAATTGCAGTGGTTTACATTATGTTAGGTCGTATTGGGTTCGTCTCAGCATTGTCTGGCGAGAGTGTAGGTGGAAACAACTTCAGTTCGGTGGCATTTATCTTTGGGCCAGGTCGTAAAGGCTTACGTAGTCTTTATGTAACAAAACAAAAACTAGTGGAGTTAAGTAAAAATGGCGATGATTAACATAATCGGGTTGGTTGTTGGTGGAATGTTGTTGATGCAGGGTATCTTATCTGAGAGTTATGTGAAAATAGCCCTTAGTATTCTGTGTTTATTCGTGAGTGTAATTGGGTTAACAAGCTTATTGGAGGAAAAATAATATGGCAAGACTAATTGAGTTAACACAGTACGAAGCCAACACCAAGCGTTTAGTTAATGTTGAGCATATTACTGACGTTGCAGTAAGTGTATTTAATGGTAAAACGTTAGTAGGATTAAGCGCCAATATCGACGGAGAGAATTATATCGAAGTCAACGAAACGCTTGAACAAGTTAGAATTTTAGTGAATGGGTATTAATATGACAAAATACAGAAAAAAACCAGTTGTAATTGACGCGTGGCAATTAACGAAAGAAAACGTAGAAGCAGGTATTCCAGATTGGATTGACTTAGACACAGTTCATATCTCTGCTGGTGGCGTACTTTTCGCAGAGATTGTGACACTAGAAGGTGTAATGCAAGCAAGCGAAGGAGACTACATCATTAAAGGTGTACAAGGTGAGTTTTATCCGTGTAAACCAGACATTTTTGAACAGACCTACGAGGTAGCTGAAAATGAAACACATAATGGTTGATATTGAAACTTTATCTACCGCTGTTAACGCAGCGGTATTAAGTATAGGTGCAGTTGAGTTTGACCCTATGTCAGGTAAGATTGAGCGAGAGTTTTATCGTGAACTTGATTTGTCTGATCAAACAAATCGCCATATCGACGCAAGTACCGTACAGTGGTGGGCGAAGCAGTGTTTAGTTAACGTAGATAACATTGCGTTCCTAGCAAAAAACAACCGCGAAAAAGACGCAGTTGCATACGTGCTACACGAGCTAGGAGCTTTCGTTAACGGTGGTACAGAGTATTCGATGGTGAGAGCGGAAGGTTACGAGAAAATCGCTGTATGGGCGTGTGATCCAGACTTTGATATTGCTATCTTAGCCGACCTCTATAAAGAGCATAACCTACCTACACCGTGGAAATACAGCGAGCCTAAGTCAGTTCGTACAGTGCGAATGTTAACTCAAATCGCAGGTATGGAAATCCCAGCACAAGAAGCCGACCATAACGCGTTAAACGACTGTATCAGACAGGCAAAAGAAGTGTCGTACTTTATTGCTAATCTACAACACGACGGAGCGTAATATGGGTTATAGGAATGTAAAGGACGAGCTGCTTGAACACGTAGGAAGTATGGATAACGTAAAAGCAGTACAGCTTAAATATAAACAGCACACGGATCGACTACGATCCTCACAGTTGTTTCATCTTCCGGAAGGTCACTCAGCAGAAGTGTTAGAAGACTTCTTAGATAATATTAATTTTGAGTACGACAATGGGTATGGCCCACAATTCATATATGGTTTTATTTGGTGGAAAGACGGCACGTGGTCTAGTCGCTACGAGTATGACGGAAAAGAAAAATGGGAACATAATGTAATACCAAAGTATCCACTAAACCGTGAAGAAATGATGGAGCTATAATGAAACTAATGCCTCAGTCACCAACTTCAGTAAGTACATTTAATACTTGCCCTAAGCAGTATCAAGCGAAGTACATTACAAGGGAAGTGGTGTTCCAGTCAACGGCAGCGACCGAACGCGGTACACGCTGGCACAAACAGCTAGAAGAAAGGCTTAGAGATAAGTTAGATCTTCCGGAAGAAACCCAACAATTCGAGCCACTCATTCGCAGACTTGAAGCGATGAAGGGTGAGAAGTTACCTGAGACTAAACTGGCGATCACAAAAGATTTCAAACCTTGTGATTACAGAAGTCGTTGGTATGGCGGTACGGCTGACGTAATCATACTTAACCACGAAGAACGCAAAGCCGTGATCTTCGACTACAAAACAGGGAAGACTAAGGACAACGAGGACTTCCGCAAACAGTTAACAACGTACGCACTTATGGCGTTTATGGCTTATCCGCATATAAATCAAATAAAGGTAGCGTATATCTTCTTAGACGCGATGGAGTATAGCCCTGTCGTGAATGGGAAAAAAGGGTTGACGTTTACTCGCAAAGACATTGACGAAATGAAAAGCGATTTAGCGTTTAACATTGAAAAGATTGCACGGGCAACCGAGCGTAACGAATGGCTACCTAATCCTGGCGGATTATGTCGTCCAAATAAACCGACAGTCAACGGTGGACTACCGTGGTGTCAAGTAAAATCGTGTCCGTTCTGGAATAAACGATAAGGAAAACTTATGACTAAACAAACAGCAGAAGAATTTGTAGTAGAGCTACGCGACAAGTTCAACAAACACGTAGATCAATTCATTAAGGCTGACAACGCCCTGGCCAAAAGCGACTGGGACGAGTTCCGAAAAATCTACACAGATATGACCAAAGAGCAGTTAGAAGAAATCGCAATGGCGCAGCACTTAAAGACCAACGAGATTTATCAAAATCAGAAGTTCATTGGCGACGCATACGAGAATATCTTGCGCGACATTACATATTGCAAAGACTTCGTTGCGTTCGGTGATTTAAAAACCAAAGCCGAAGCGGTACTTTTAGCTCGCAGTATGATGGCGAAAGGAAAATCACCTGACGAAATCCGTAATGCTGTGAGCAAAGCGACGGAAGGGTTAAGCACTTCTAACATTATTGTACAGTAGGTACTGATATGTGCAAAGTTATTCGCATTAGAGTGTATGGTTACGATCAAGAAGAACTAACTGTGGTACGATCTATTCTTAGTGTGGTTGGTGGCAAAGTAATACTTGACCGCGTGTATAGTGTTCAGATGGAAGGTGCGGTTGATATTGACTGTGTATTCATTGGCGGTTGGTTCAAACGCATTGTAACTTTCACGAAATTTATGTGCAGACTAGCGAAGTTGCGCAACGATAAGATTAACGTAGAAATTCTTTGGGGAGTTTAAAATGGCTAAAGCAACACCGGAAGGTAAAGTTAAAAAGAAACTTATTGACTTCTTAAAATCCCTTGGGGGAGATTGTTTCTATTATATGCCAGTCCAAAATGGAATGGGGCAGACAGGTATTCCTGACGTAATGGCAATTATTAAAGGTGTACCATTCGCGTTTGAGTGTAAGGCGACACCTAAACAGCACCCGACGGTGTTGCAAGCCTATGCCCTTGACCGTATTCATAAAGCACGTGGTGTTGCGTGGGTGGTAGATAACGAAAGCGTGGAGTATGCAGTAAAGCACATAGAACGATTTACTGATATAGCTAGAGTTATGGCGTTAAGTGACGATAACTGGATCGAAGGTCTAAGTAAGGGTGAACAAGCACTATATCGCTGGAAAGACAAATTAGAAGTAATGGAGTTTGAAGATGGCGCTTGTAGTCAAGGATAAAAAGGCAATTTTCCTGAAAGTGCGAGACCCTAAAAAATACACTGATGTTTTAGACCAAGCGGGGATTAAGTATAAACAGGACGGTCACAAGTTGGCTGTCCGACACAACGTTGATACCTTTAAAATTCTTTCTAACTTAGGTGCAAGACTTGAAACGTTCGAGCCTATGCGAAGTTATTATGAATACCCGAAACTTCACGGGGTTTATGACCCTATGAAGCACCAAGAAGAAACAGCCGTGTTTGTCTCGCAAAACCCGAAAGCGTTTGTGTTAAACACACAGCGAACAGGGAAAACGGCAAGCTGTCTTTGGGCAGCAGACTACCTTCTTAAAGAAGGTGTAATTGACAAGGTACTTATCTGTTGTACGGTATCTAACTGTGCAACGTGGCACGACGAAGTTAACGCAATTTTCGCTAGTCGCTACTCTTTAGTAGCACGTGGCTCACGCGATGTACGTAAGTCTGTTCTTAGACAAAAGGCTGACTTCCATATTATCAATCACGATGGCATTAAGGTTGTGTCAGATATATGGGAAAACTACATTACAGATAAGACACTTTTAATTATTGACGAAGCTCGCTTGTTCAGCGACCCTAACTCGGATCGTTGGAAAGTAATGAACGAAATGGCGACACGTTGCAAATATGTCTGGGCGTTAACCGGCACTCCACTATCCGGTGGCCCAGTTGCAGCGTACGGGTTCATTAAATTAGTCGCACCTCACCGTGTACCTAAGACAGTAGGAGCGTGGCAAGCGATGACTATGGTCAAGCTCGGAGAGCGTAAATGGATACCTAAGCGTGGGTGGGAAGACACGGTGTTTAATGCACTCCAACCTGCGATTCGATTTAACGCAGACGACGTGTTAGACTTACCGCCTTTACAGATGATGTATAACGAGGCAGAACTTACGGCTGACCAACAGAAAGCCTACAATAAGTTAAAGCACGAAGGTGCGATACCGTTACGGGAAGGTAAAATCACCGCAGCTAACGCAGGGGTTTTAGTCTTTAAACTTCTTCAAACGGCAGCAGGTGTGGTGAAACTTGACCAAAACGGTGACGACGATACTGCGGTATTGAAACTTCCACCGAAAGGGCGGTTGAAAGTGTTGGACGAAATCATACAAGGTACGGACAACAAAGTGATTGTGTTCGCCAGTTACAAGGCAGTGGTTGATTTATTACAGGAACATTGCAGTAAGAAGTATGGTTCGGTATGGATCGACGGGCGAGTGACGGGTAGGCGACGCGACGAAGCGGTGAAGAAGTTTCAGACCGACCCGAACGTTAAAGTGCTAGTGGCACACCCTAAGACTACGTCGCACGGGTTAGAGTTCGCAGTGGCAGATACGATTGTATGGTTCACACCACATCACAGTCTGGAGCTATATGACCAAGCAAACAAACGAATCCAATCTAAGTTACAAAAGAACAATATGGGCATCTATCATATTTATGCGACACCACTGGAGAAAGCAATCTACGCTAAACTCGCCAACGGTAGTGAAGCACAACAAAGTTTCTTAGAACTCTACAAACAAGAAATTCAAAATTAATTGAAAAACGTTGTTGACAGTAGAGTAAAAGCAGTATAAAATTCATATCAACTTAAACAGCAAGAGAGGTGAATGATGGCAGGTAAAGGCAAATTTATCTACATTTACGAAGAAGACGGTGACAAACGTATTGTTGTTAAAGACAGTGCGTTCCAAGCACCGGAAGACGCGAAGTATTTTCCGCTTAGTCAGTTCAGCACTGACGACTTACTTAAAGTGAAAGCTCAAATCGCAACGGACTTAGAAAACCGCATGGATTTAGACGAAGTAACAGAAAGTAACTTGGAAAAACTTAGAGCGCAAATTCGTGGAGCGAAAGCAGAAACGATTGCACAACTCTATCGCCAAACGATTGACCGCTTAGAAGTGGTTGCAGCGGACGAGAAACGAGCGAAGACACGCCAAGCTATCCTAGAAGACGAACTTAAATATCGTATGCAGGAAGACAACGTTTCAGAACTCAAATTCGCAGGACTACTTTCTGTGGCCTATAAACCAGAGACGGTTTATTCAGTAGGTGAAGAAGGTTGGACTCCAGTGTACAGTGAAATTTTCGCGGAGACATTGGCAGGACAATTAGCTGACGGTGATACAGTTCACGAGTTGGCGAAAGAAAATAATCTTTCTAACGACGAAGTGCAAGCGGTACTTAAAGGCTTAGAAGAAAAAGCACGTGCTGGTATAAACAACACTGAAGCGTTTGCGATTTTACAAAAACGCTTAACCAGTACAACATTAAACGAATTAGTGAAACAAGGCTTAGAGTTGCCGAAAGGTATTGAACAAGCTACGGTTCGCAAAGTAAAAGTAAGAAAACTTAAATAAGACGGAGTGACTTATGTCAGAATTAATGGTTTTAGATATGGGCGAATTAGCCCTTCCTTATGATGAAACATTAGTAGCGGAGTTAACGAAAGACATCGCTCAAGGTTTCGGTGGTAATTTCAAACGTGCTGCACGTTTATCAATGGGTAACAGTGGGGATTGGGAACTTATTGATAGCGAAGGTGAAGTACACGATATGGGTCGCGAAGTTGATCTTGTAATCGTAGACCAACGTACCTATAACTCTCGCATCCACTACGCGAAAACTTTTGACGAGCAAAAAGCTTCTGGTGAGTTTGAAGCTCCAGACTGTTACTCAACCGACGGTCAGCACCCTGATACTTCGGTGGAAAACCCACTTTGCGATAGCTGTAAAGAATGTCCGTACAACAAAATCAGTAAAAACTGGGTTGACGGTAATATTATGTGTAGCGTATATCGCCGTATTGTTGGTGTGTTAGTTAACGAAGACGGTTCATTCTCTGATCCATTCGTACTTGAAATCAAATACAAATCTTTATCTGACGACGTAGTAGTAAACGGTCGCTATGGTAGCTACGGTTGGTATATGCGTTCATTGACTAACCAACGTCACCCACGTACAGGCGCACCTATGCCAGTGCCAACACAGTTTATTGTAACGCACTGTATGCCTAAACCAAAAATGGAAACAGCGACAATCAAATTCGGTATCGCTGCGAATAAAGCAGGTGGCTATTGGACGTTAACCGCTGAACAACGTGACGAAATCTTACGTCTTAAAGACAGCGACGAAGTGAAAGAAATGTTAGAACCATTTAACGCAGCGTTTAATAATCCTTCTTCAGCAGGTCGCATTGAAGTCAAAAACGTAGAAGCGGAAGCTAAGAAAGCAGAAGCTCCTGTGAAGAAAGCTCCACCGGCTAAGAAAGAAGCTCCGACCAAAAAACCAGCTCCAACTAAGAAAGTGAAAATGGTTGTATTAGGTATGGAACACCCAGACGTGGTTAACACAACTGAGTATGACTACAACGAACTTAAAGAGTGGGCTGCGGAAGCAACACCTGAAGAAGTTAAAGAGTTCTTAGCTGACGCGTTCCCACAAGCGTTAGAGCCTGTGGAAGTACCTGACGACGAACAAGTCGCAGAAGAACCAAAACAAAAACCAGCACCGAAACGTAAAGCTCCGGTGAAAAAAGAAGCGAAGGTTGAAAATGTTGTTGACACTTCTGGCGAAGTAGTTAGCGAAGCAGAAGCAACTGAAGCGCAAAACTTAGCAAACGGATTAGATGATTTTGACGACTAGACAAATCTAATCTACTTATTATACAATACTGCACGGTGGTTTCAGAGCCACCGTGCTTTTCAGAATCGAGGTGAATAAAATGACAATTCAATTATCTAATTTCAGTATTCATAGTGTTGCATCTATTTGCAACTGCTTACCGGCTTTTCCATTCACCTCAAGCAGAGTAAGATCTGACATTTGCTTATAGGTGCAACATTATGAATACTCTCGAACATCTTTCTAAAATTCTACCGAGTAATGGCTTAAAAGTAATGGCAACTATGGTGCAACGCACCGACGCAGAAGGTAATCCTATCTTCAAAAACGACGGTAAACCGTCCATTACAACTAGACACAAAACATTCGGTTCAATCGAACAGCTCGCAAAAACAATTCAACTCAATGCTCGCAGTGGTAGACCTATCTATATGGCTATGGGTGGTTTCGACAGAGAACGCAGTTTCATTGATAAAGAATATGAAGGTAAACAATACAAAGGTTTCTCTCGCAGTGCTGACTTTACTACGCACTTTAGATCATTCTGGTTAGACTTAGACGTAGGCGAAGATAAAGCAATTAACGGTGACGGCTATGCGACACAAGATATTGCGATTGAGAAACTCTGGCGGTTCGTAAATGACTTAGGCTTGCCTGACCCCATGGTGGTCAACAGTGGACGTGGTGTTCACGCTTACTGGCCTTTGAACGCAGACTTAGACGCTGCAAGTTGGTGGAAGTTAGCCAAAGTATTCGACGCAATTATTAAGCACTACGGTCTTCTCGCTGACCCTGCGTGTACCGCAGATAAAGCACGTATTCTACGTCCGATTGGTACAATCAACCATAAGAACGGACACAAAGTGGAGCTTATTAGCGACGCAGATAGTATCTCTTATCTCGACTTCGCCAACGCTTTGAAACCTTACTATAAGGCACACAAAGAAGAAATCGAAGCAGTAAAAATTAAGACAACAGAGTATGTTAAGAAAGATCGTAGTGAGTTTAAAGACGATAAACCTAAACACGTTAAGTATTTCCTTAAACGTTGCCAAGTAGGTCAATATGTCTTAAACGGGGAAGAAGCAGTCGCAGAACCTGTATGGCGTGGTGTACTTGGGGTAATGAGATATTGCGAGAACGCAGACAAACATATCGAGACTTTACGTAAAAAATGTAAAGACCGCTTCCCAGATACGACGCGTTTTGATGAAGACCGTACCGCAGAGAAACTACAACGCCTTGAGAGTATGGACGTAGGCCCTACTACGTGCGGTTACTTTAACCGTGAGTGTGGCAACTTATGTGACGGGTGTCCTTATCTCTATGATGAGACAGTTAAGACACCACTCAGATTAGCGGAGCATTATGAAGAAATCGAAATACCGCAGTACAACTTGGAGATCGGAGCGTTGGAATACCCAGCAGCAAAAGAGAACCAAGAAGAACCAGATAGCGTCGGAGCTAACACAATCGCAGAACAAGGCGATAACAATGGCGGTGGTAGCAGCGATGATCCAACTGGCACAGCGACAACACCACAACCACCATTCCCTTACAGACGAACCGCAAAAGGATTAGTTGTAACGGAGAACGACGTAGAAAAAGTTTTCTTCAAAGGTGACTTGTTCCCGATTATGACTAAGTTCGTGGAAGTAATCGACGGCGAACAAAACATAATGGTGAAATACCAGCTTCGCGTTGGGTTAAATGGTAAGTACCAAGAAGTGTCTTTACCAATGAAAGACTGGTACGCAACGGACAGATTGAAGCAACGTCTAGGTTCAGCCGGAGTTTCGATCTCTGAAAAGAATATGGCTACGCTGATTATGTATTTGCGAGCCTATCAAAATGAGGTGCAGGAAATGATGGACGAAGTTAGACAGTTACAACACTTCGGCTGGGACGGCAATAAGCCACAGTTCTTACTAGGTAGTAGACTGTATCGCACAGACGGTGTAGTGACTGTGCAACCACACGCGAACATTAAAAACTACTGCGGGTACTTTGATCAAGCAGGAACACTCGAAGGGTGGAAAGAGTTAATGCGTCGCTTGGGTGCGATTAATGCGGTTGAACAACAGATCTGTTTATTAAGCAGTTTAGGTTCTTCACTTATGCGGTTCACTAACTATAACGGTATCTGGCTACACCTAATGACTAAACCTGGTTACGGTAAAACGACTACACAGGAAATGATGAACGGTGTATGGGGTAACCCTAGCGACCTATTACTTAACGCAAAAGACACAGTTAATGCGATAGAAGAACGTTTCGGTCGCTGGACTAACGTCGCTGTGACAATCGATGAGTTATCCAATCTTGACCCACGTGCAACGTCTGACTTATTGCTCGGTGTAACGCAAGGTCGTACTAAACGTCGCTTGGACTCCAATATGCGTGAGCGTGTTGACAATCTGTCTTGGCAGTTAATGGTACTATCAAGTGGTAACTTCTCTTTAATCGACCGTATTAATACAGCGAAGGAAGACGTTGCAGCAGAAATCTCTCGTACGTTAGAGTTTAAGTTACCTAAACCGACATTGTCAGTCCACGAAGGTGAACTTTTAATTAAGAAACCTATTCGCGAGAACTATGGTGTGGCGGGTGCAGAGTGGCTACGTAACTTAGTGCGTATACCACAAACTCAAATCCAAGAGATGATCGACCGTACCACTGAGACTTTCAGTACCACACTGGAAGCTACGTCGGAAGAACGTTTCTGGGTAACAGGCTGTTCTGTGATTTATGTAGCAGGTGTACTCGCTAACAAAATGGGCTTAGTCGAGTGGGATATGAAAGCGATATTTGATAAGTTATGCGAAGTCGTAAAATCAAATCGCAACAACAAAGACACCTACGAGTTCAGCCCTACCGATATTTTGGCTGGCTTCTTGGCTGAGAACACACGCAACACCGTGGTAACGGACAAAGGTACAACAGAAGGCTCGATTATGATCCGCCTGTTCCCACAGGGTGCATTAAACGTGCGATACGAGCAGGACACAGGCAACGTACTTATCCGTACTGGTGCATTAAAAGAGTTCCTGGCCAAACGTGGTGTTGGTATCAACTCTGTAAGAGAAGCATTGAACCAACGTGGTCTACTACTCGAATCCAGTGCGAGACGAGTTCTATCGCAGGGTCTACCGCAAAACTCTGGTAGGTCCTATTGTTGGGTGATTAAAGCGGACGACCTAGTTAAATCAACCCTCGACCAAATTGTAGAGGATAACAATGAGTAAGGACTGGTCTAAGTTTAAAAAGAAACCGGAAAGTGCTGAGGAAACCTCAGCCTTTCCAACAATGAACCTTCGCGTAGTAGTTAGTGGTAGCTCACAAGTAATCGAACAGATGTACGAGCATAGAACTGCGAAGGGCGTTATAGTTGAAACAGAATGGGTAGCGATACCCGTAATATATTCACAGGGGTGAGTGATGACACAAATCGTTTATGACGGTAACTTCTTAATCGCTGATAGAAAATGTTATCGCGGTTACGTAACGACTAAATCTACAAAGATACAGCACATTAAAACAGGTGAGCTTGACAGATATTATGCGTTCAGCGGTTCATTTATGGAATGTGCGTTAGGCGAAGAAGTGGTTGAGAGTTGTTTTGATCCGGAAGTGGTTGCAAAAGTGCGGTCGATTTTAAGTAAAGAAGTGTTGGAAGATTTCTATGGCCTTATGATTGACGTTCACCCTACTGATAAGAGAAAAGTTTTCTTGCTTAACTATGCAGGTGACGCTGTACAAATTGACGACGCGTTTGTCGCGGTAGGTGCAATGCACGGAGAAATTACTGTCGCATATAAATTATGGGAAAAAATGAACTACCCAAGAATCGAAGATTACGAAGGTACGATACCACTTGCAGGTTTCTTGCGATTTGTATTAAAAGGTTCGATGTTTGACCAAGAAGGGGTTGAGTTCGATTGCTACAACATTAACACGGGGTATAAATTATGTGTTTAACAAAACAATGCTTGAAGTGCGGCGAGATTAAGCCACTAGACTTATTCGAGCGTCGTCACGGTGGTAAGCCAGGTTCAAGATGTAAGGCGTGTATGGCGGAATATAAACGAGCTGTTTACCATAAAAACAAAATTGCGATTCAGTTTGAGTCGCGAGTGAATACGCTAAAAGCGTTCTGTAAAAAGAACGGGATTAAAATTAAAATTGAGGTATTGAACGATGAAGTTGAGTGGGCTAAAGGCACTTCCAAGTGGGAAGGTGATTAATTTTAATGACCTTAAAGGTTATGACTTTACCGTAGAAGAAATAGCAGACTTACTTAGTCACGTTAAACGTTTCAACGGTTATGGTATGGACGTAGCTAGTCACAGTATCTGGGTAGCTAACGCATTGTATTACTTAACAGGTAACCCGCATATCGCATTACTCGGTTTAATGCACGACGCACAGGAAGCCTATATTGGCGACATTGCTACACCGGTTAAAGACGTAGCAGGGAATGACTGGGATCGTTTAGAGAACAACGTACAGCGCGCTATTCTGTGGCATTTAAATATCAAGCACGAACATAACTTAGGTGCAGAGAAGTTAGTTAAGCTGATTGACCAAGTTTCGCTTAAACTGGAATACCAACAGATGAAAGAAGCTGGCACATATAAGTCAGACAACGAAGGTATCTGGGAAGCAGCACTGGCGAAAGTGCCTAACATTGACGGTCTAGAACTTCCGAAGGAAGACGCACACAGTGCGGTTGATTTCGTTTTCGCCTACAACCACTACAAGGCACTATGTGACGAAGATATTGCTTACACAAGTTGTAGCTATTTGTTTGACGGTAAGAAGTATACTTGCGCAGTTAACAACGAACATCTAGAAACATTCTTCAACAAATTATAGGAGTAATTATGGAACACGTAAAAAGCGACGCTAGACTCGGTGTTATTCACCCAGTAACAGGATCAGTTGGTACGTCAGCATTAGAAAAGCAAGTTGGCGGTAATCACTATAAACAATTCCCTATTCAACCGGTGGAATTTATCAATGCAAATAACTTAAGCTATATGCAAGGTAACGTAATTAAATACGTCGTGCGTTATCCGTTTAAAAACGGTATCGCAGATCTTGAGAAGGCTAAGCACTACATTGAAATGCTGATTGAGTTTGAACGAAACAAACAATTAAACGAAGAATAAGAAAAACCCCGGCCATTAAGCTGGGGTTTTTTATTTATAGAAACTTAGAGATATACTTCTTCAAAACTTTTTTGGTAATGCTTGGTAGCATTTGTAATATAACTTCAAGCACCATTGCTCCACTCGCCCCACCTACTGTTGCGAGAAGGGCGTTCAGCCAGACATTAAACTCTGCGCCGAAATGGAACGTAGCTGCTACACCGGCGAACACGCCGATAATGATGTCGAGTGTACGGTGAAAGAGTGGTTTGCCATTATCTAACTCAACACTCGCTTTCATTGAGCCAAGAGAAGAACCAATCACAACTATAATAATGTCAATGTGTTGTGCTAATTCATTCATTTATTCCCTCACATCTAAATACGTAGAATACTGCTAACAGATACCAAACACTTAGCCCTGCGCATATAACCATCTGCATATCTAGTGGGGGGAATTGCGATACATATCCGTTGGCTAATATCGCCTGTGTCAACGCACCTAAAACCAAACCAAACGATTTGAATAGTTGATGCGGTCTTCCACGTGTAACTAGACCAATTACACCAAAGAACACAGTGGCTGCAACGATCCGTAACAGCGCAACGCTATATGACTCGACTTGTCGTGGAAGCTCGACCTGCATATACCCGTAGGTATGTAATGCGAGTGCGATAGCCCAGAATAGGCTAACTACAACGTTGATTACTTGCGTAGGGCGCGTATCGCGCCCAAAGATTACATATAAAAAACTACAAGACATAGTTTACTCCTAGGCAGCAGGGGCAGCGTGTACCTCAGTGCCAGCTAAGTCTGTAACTGTAACAAGACCAAGGTCTGCACAGTCTGACGGATCAACTGCGTAGTAAGCGAGTGCGCCACCTAGTTTGTAAACAGGTTTGAGCTTATCTTTGATTACTTCGCAAGGAGTTAAGGTAGAATCACCTTTCTTCGCTTCTTCTAACTCTTTCTTGAGTTTCTCGATCTCTGCGTCTTTCTCTTTGATAGAGTTGTTAGCAGAAGTCAATTCAGCGAGAGTTTCGTTGTGGTCTTCTTTAGCAGCTTTAGTCTCTGCTTTCGCCTTCTCTAGGTCTGCTTGCGCAGTCGCTAGTTTTTCCTTGGCTTGTGCAAGAGCTTGTGCCGTAGCGTCGTCAGACGAAGCAGAAGGTGCGACAATCGCTTGTTCCTTCCACGTCTGTGTAGTTAGATCCCAGTATAGGCGACTGACACCTTGTCTTCCGATAGGGTCGAAGCCGTCGTATGGGTCAAACTTTGCGTCCATAAGTTACTCCTTATAGGTGGTCAATTAATTGTTCTGCAACGAACTCAGTGAAGTTGATAGTCACGCGACCGAAGAAGGTGTCGATAGTAACCGGAGCAGCAGTCCAAACTTCTTTCTGTGCAGTAGATAAAGAGCCAGCCACGATGTCACGGTCAATATCAACGCCACGTTCAGTAGTGTATGTACCGTTACGTTTGATACCGTCGTAGTTGGTGATTTCGTAGGTTAATGTAACCGGAGTTTCGCGAAGTTTTTGTACCGCAGCTTGAACCGCAGGGTCGATGAAACCTTCACTGTAATCCACGCGTAAGCTGTAATGGCTTTCTTCACGTAAACCTAAAGTCACAGTTTTGTCTCCGAACGGTAATGTAGGTAACGCAGCTTCGAAGTTAGTTTCATTGATCAACGCTTGGTCACCCGCAGTTGAGAAACGTTTAGTTGACGTAAACTCACCTTTTAAGTGCGCGTTATTGAACTCTTCCGCAGTGGCGTACGCAGTACGGTCAATAAGTAAAGGATCTTGTTTAAATTGAACAGTTGCACCGTCAACCGCACTAATCGCATTGTAAGCGTGGAACGCTAACGCAGTATCAGTTGACTCGCTTACAGATACGGTAGGTACTAACGCAGAAGTTAATTCTTCGTCGCGAGCTGCACCACGTTCGTGAACGGTAGAGATTTCAGCTTGCCATACTGCACCAGTTTGCACGTGGCGTAACCATTTAGTTTCAGTAGTTACGAAGTGTGTGTCGGTTGATTGTGGCGGAGAGTAAATATCAATTACTTCCATTTCAGCACCAGGTACAGCGAGTTCGCCGTTGTCTTTTACCACAACAGTCGCGTTATCAATGTTAACGTCTAATTTGTCAGCACTGATAGTTAAGCCTTTACCTACGTTGCCGTCGGTAACGATTTCTAATTGAGTTGCCATAGTTTCTCCTATTGGTAATGAAAATGTCGCCACCAAAGTGGCGACGGGTTAATTATTCTTCGACGATTACTTGAATGTATCGAGTGTTCACGCTGTCAGTAGACTTAGCATCTGCAGCTACTGTGATGGTATCTTCGGTAATAGTTGTTTTACCGCGTACTTGTGTTGCAGCGTAGTTGTCTGTGCTGGTGTACTTTAAGGATGCGGCTGTACCAGCACGTACAGTGACAATTAGCTTATTATCTGCCTTCACTAATCTTGAACCTGTAACAAAAGTAAAATCAGTATTAATACTACCATCAGTCGGGATTACAAGCTGTTGTCTAGCTAGTGGATTAGTATCATTAAGGTTAGTTACTGCTGTTCCCCATACATCCTTAATTTCTACACTACCCCCTACTACTTTAGATGTAGTAATAGTTCTTTTTACTAAAGGATTAACTGCAAATAACGAGTAATTTTGCCAACGACAATTTGAACCAGCAGGTCTACAACTAAACGCAAAACTCATAGTATCGGCTGTTATTTCTAATACTCCATCCTTGAAGGTATACCCTGCCGTGCCATTTTTTAACGCATTTTGGTCTCCACGTATATAACCATCATAGTCACCATCAACTGAGCTTGGCGGTGTGGTAGTATCTCTATTGACAAGATATACATACGAACTTTGATGGTGAGTTTCACTGTATCCGACAACTGTACTTGCCCCATCCAGTCTAATTCTAAGCCCTTTTAGATTTCTGCGTTGGCTGAATACATTACAGGAATAAAAGCTGTTAGTTGAGTATACTAATTTTGACACACCATTTTCAGATGATTCGAATGGTTTAAGTTGTTGCAACACAGTATTACTATCCAACTCAGTCGCAGTAATAAGCGGACAGTCAACGCTAGGTACGTAGTTAGGGTCAGCTTTAGTGCGAGCATTTAAAATTAATGTCGCATTGTTATTACCTAAGTCTTTGTCTAAAGCAGAGTTAGGGTTTACTGCAGCAGTGAACTGATAGTTACCTAATACTTTAGGAACAACAGTGTATTTAACTTTAACAGTCCCGCCTTTCTTAAGACCGCGAATGTTATAAGTTAAGTTGTTCACTTGTTCAACTTCATCTGCTTCTGATTTAGTGAATGTAACGTCTTTAATCTCATAGTCAGTTGTATTAGCTGGACCTACGATATTTAAGTTTGTTAATTCATTCTTACCTTCGCCAGTGTTAGATACAGTCACAACAACTTTGTATTCTTCATTAGTGAAGCTGTTAGTTTTATCCGCTGTAATACCAACGCCAACTTCTTGGAAAATTGAGTCAAACGCAGCTAAGCGAATACACTCACCGTCTTGTTTTGCAAGTAGGGTTGTACCTTTCTTCCAAGATTTTTCAGGTAATGCGTCGATTGCTGCGCAATCTAAACCTGTGGCTGGTGCTGATTTTTCAATCTCAACAGTAGAACCGTCTTGATTGGTAATCACAACCTTGCCATCCGCTTCTTTAGCAGCTTTTACCTTAATAGCGGGTACTTCGACAGTTGTGTCGTCTTGGTTGGTAATTACAACATCACCGTCAGCTCTTTTAGCGGCTTTTACTTTAATCTCAGTCGCAGGTGTCGGTGCTGGAATTACTGCACCGAGTTTACCATTGTTGTATGTTACAGTAGTACCATCGACATAATCAGCTAGGTCAACTTCGTACTGCGATAGTGCGGTATTTGCTTTAATACCACGTCCCATATTTGCAGGGATTACTACACGTTTTTTCTTCATTTAATCATCCTTATAGTCGGTCGATTGGTTGAAAATTAGTAGGGTTATCCATTGTTGTAACTACGTGTTTACCTGAATAATTTTCTACAGTAAGCACGTAGCTAGTATGGATTGATATATCATTATCCGCAGCTTTACCAACCAGTTCAGTATAACTATGTGGAATATATGGAACACTTCCATAAGTTTTTCCTGTAGGAATTGTAGTCGTATACACATCTTCATTCACAACTCGTTGGCTATTTTGTGCTACATTTCTAATAACTAATTTAGCTGTGAGAGGTGAATCAATAGCAGTATCTGGAGCTTCAAAATCACTAAGCTTAAACACAACATACGATGGATTTACGGTATTAATAGACGTACCTTCTTCATCTGACGCAAGTACAGCCTCTAGGATTATTTGGTTACGCTTAACAACAGGATCTTCTGTTTTAGGTTCTTTCTCTAACTCTGACTTATCACAGGTTGCGCTGTGAATATAACCTAACTCTACTTTATCAAACGCGTCAACAAGTAAAGTGTCCGGACAGTCAGGGATAGTCATTGTGACTTCAGTGCCGTTTGAGTTAGTGATTGTCACTACACCGTCTTCTGCTTTAGTAGCAGTAGTAGGCTTAGTCATTACAGGTAATGTTTTATCACCGTATTTAACTGACCCAGTACCGTCACCATTGTCGGTTAACTCAGTAGGAGTTACAGTCGGCATAGGAATATCAAACTCTTTTTCCACACCACCAGACTTACTAACTTTAAGTTTACCGTCTTCGATCTTAACGTCTTGAACACCGGTATCGATCTTAACGACTTCTTTACCGTCTTGGTAAATAGTATAAACACTATTTTTACCTTCGCCAGTAACGCCACCACCTTTCACTTTGATGTGAGTAGTGTATTCTTTACCGCCGAATGTTAGCGACAATGTTTCTTGGTCTGCGTCGTATACGAATTCGTCAATGGTAGGGAAACAAACTTTCTCTTTAGCGATTAAGTCACAGATAATATCGGCTAACTTATCACACAGTACGACTTCTGCACCTTTAGGTAGTGCTTTACCGTCGCAGTCATTAATACCAGCTTGGAGTTTTTGCTGGTCGATCAATTCTTGAATGTAGTTGGCAACTTCGGGTTTAGTCATACCGCGAACGCTACCGCAACCGCCACAAGCCATAATTTACCCCTTTTGTTTGATTGAACGTGCGATAAGACCGATAATGCCTAGCGCAGTTACGAAGTATGGTTTCCAGTTTTCCGGAAGGAAATCTGCAACCGCCTGTACGTTTGCGTCAAGAACAGGGACAACAGTCACTGCTCCTAATACCCACGTACTCCAAGACTTAGCTAAGTCTTTCAATTTGAAAAATTGCATTTCAACCTCTAGTCATAGTAAGGCACTTTTTTGCCATTAACTAACATAAACCCAACGGGTTCACCTAAAAGCGAGTTTAACCCGCCAGTAATCGTCGTAGGTAATTGCTCAACTTCAAGACTAACTGGAGCAGTAGCGGCAGTACCGTAGGTACTATCAACACCATTCTCGCAGCAATCTGTCTCGCATACCATAGCTTTAATTAATTCATCACTTGGTGCAAAGTTCACACACGCCCCTTTAGGGAAACGACGAGCAACAGTACCGCTTAGACCGCGCTCAATAGCAAGTTCACCTTGATGATTAATTAGCTTGACAACTTCGTACCCAACAGTGTCTTGGATCAACAACGTCGTCCATTCATTCTGTGCTAGGCGATTTAACGCTTCGCGTGGGTCTTTTAGTGGAATACTTGTGTCGTCTGCTTCTAAAATTGCCGTAAGGCTCGTCAAGAAGCCAGGCATCGTTTTAGCAACCATATTTACCCTCACAGCAATTATTTCGGTTATCAGCTACGACTCCGGAGACTTTGACACTTTCGCGTTTGTCAATTTGGAACTCATACACCTCGCAACCACAGGCGATAACTTTTGCGACATACCTACCGCAGTCTAACTTAGTGAACTCTTTATCTAATAAAAAGCAGAGTTTCCCATCGTCATCGTAGTTGAACATATCATACACTAAAGTTAGTGGTTGTTCACGTTTTATTTCAATGGTTTCAAGCCCACCACAAGGGGTGTAGCAGTACACTCTCTGTGGCGGTTCTTCGCATTGTAGCGGTAGAATATGCAACTCTACCTTTTCGCAACAGTCTGCGAACTCGTTACGTCTAATCCGCAGACAAATTTGCTTCGTAAAATTATTTGCTCTTAGTATCATTAGCGATCCTCTAGTTCGTGCATCTCTTGGAGATAGCGTCTGTTGCTTTCGTAGTATTTCTCGTTCTTTTTGTCCGCACTTAGCGAAGAACTTGAAATTCGTTTTTGACGTTTATGGTAGTCAAGGATTACCTTAATCTTAGCTTCGTCAGCCTTGTCGAACGTACCGTCTTCAATCTTACGTTTTAACCAAGATTGCGTGTTCGCACTTTCTGCACCAAACTTAAGTTCCTTCTGTTCTGCTGCAACCAAGATCTCGTCGTTGATTTTCTTATAGTTGGCCAGGTTATTGTTTACCTGTACGAAGGTACGTTGGCTAGGTGTTTGCTGTGCTTTGTGAACAGTCTTCCAACCGGTTAAGGCTCGTGCGATTTTCTCTGTACGAACGATAACTGGGTTTTCTGCTTCTTTCCCTTGAAGCGGTTTATCAATCGCGTCTATAAGATCTACAACACCTGGTACGAAACTTGCGAATGTATATCTCGCTTGTTCTGGGGTTAAGTTCAACCCTGCTTTGTCATAGCCTTGTGCGACTAACGTCCAGAAGTCAGCCGTTGTTTTCTTGCCTGCGGCCCATTTCTCTTTAAGGTTGTCTGTACCTTGGCGAGAAAGTTTGTTACCGAAGTCGTCTTTGTCCTGCATTACGTGGTGTATTGTTTTCAAATACGACGGAGTAATCGGTGCAGTTAGTAGTTCTAACAAGTTCGCATCGCCAGGTGGTGTTGGTGCGACGTTCACGTTCTCTGAGATTGCGTGGCCTAAGTGAGCAAACCCAGCTTTAGGTTGCCAGTTACCAACCGCTACTTGGTACGCTGCTGTACCAAGTGCTGATGCGATCATATCTGAACCGTATGCGATAGGAAGACGCACTGTACCCCAACAACCGATCTTAAACGGAGTTGAACGCATAAGTTCACCAGGACTGTAATCACGTAGTGTCTCTTTGTCGCCTTCGTCTTCACAAGGGAACATTTCCATTGCCATCGCACCAACGCCCATCCAAGCTACTCTAAATAACGCTTGACGGAAGAAGTTTACCCAACCGGCTTTAGTATTTAAGCCGCGAGTGGTTGAACGCGCACCTTGTACGGTTGCGTTAGCGAATGGTACTACACTACGTAAGATGCTTGATAAAGCTGACGCACCTTTGTCGTTGAAGTTCATAAACCATAAGTTAGCTTCAATCGCTTTCTCTTTGCTTAATCCCATATCTTGCAACGTATCGACGGTGGCCAATGTAGACACCATTTCCATAGCAGTTGTGAATGTCAACATTCTTGTTTGCGCTTGTGCAAGTTTACGCGAGAACGCACCGGTTAAACCGTCTTTTTCATACGCACGTTGTAGTTCTTCTTGACTGAACTGGAACGAGTCAGCACGGGAAGATAATCCACCACTTTTCGCAATCTCTTTCAAGTTAGCATACGACGCTTGTACTTTAGGATCTTTCAACAAGAAGTTTCTAAACGCAGACGAAGTAGGAGATTTATCACCTTCCTCTAAGGCCATTGCTACCGCAGCACGGAGATAACCACGATTCATAATACCGCTAAATACATTCGCATAACTACGTTTGAATAAGTCTGCTGCAAACTGTAAACGGAAACCGTCGCTTTGGTCTTTTAAGTCACTGAAGAAGTAGCCTACTTTGTCGTTTAAGGCGAACGCTTTGATTTGAGCGCGTTTTTCGCCGAACCCACGCCACGCGTTGTATACCGAGAACGCTGGCATCATCGTGATCATAATAGACTGAACACTACGCATAGCACGGGCCAAGTCAAGCAACGCGTTATTAGGCGTTACCACGTTATCCATAAACAAGGCTTCGTTCGCACGGTCGTTATCCAGCGAAACTTTAACAAACTGCTTATCACCGTTTTTGTTTGTACGAGTGATTAAGTAACCTTTTGCTTCGCCAAAGTTAGGGTCGGTTGTAGTTACCACGCGAATTTTGAATTTCTTGTTCATACCACCGTCGTAGATCGCTTTACCTACTTCGTTCTGACCAACACGTTTAGCTGATAGTGCAGCGAGTGCGTTCAAGTTATTGAGTGTACCAGATCCAGTCCAAGCACGACCCATTTGTTGACCTTGCCATTCCGCAGCCATTGCGTCATTAATACGTTCTTCGATCTTACGACTTTCGTCAATATAGAAAGTATCACCTACCATATTTGATTTTGTCTTAATCTCTGACGCTTTACCCATAGTTGGTGTAAAGAATGGGTTTTCATTGATTTGACCCGTAATATCAGAACCAAGATTATCATATTGGTATTTGTAAAACTCTTTCGCTGTATCTACGTAAGTATCTACTAACGGAGCTAAGAACCCGTCTACTTTCAATTTGTCGTAACGTAGTTCATAGTTCTTGTGAGTATCTGCGAAGCCTTTATCTTTTGTAAAGCCAACGTCTTTAAGGTAGTCCAACCAAGGTTTACCGTCGTAGGTTATGTCTAACTTGCCTTGCTCAACCGCTTTCGTGATTGCGTTGTATGCGTCAGCGTTAGTCATACCATTGTGGCCACGCCAGTTTTTACGTTGTTTTAACGCGTCATCGCGAGAAAGACCTTCCTCGTTGAGGAGTACGTTTTTGTTCTTATCGAACGTTGCTAAGATTTCTTCATACTCTTTGACCTTCGCATACATTTGATTAAGTTTCTTCATCTGATACGGAGTATAGATGTTTGCCTGTTGGTTAACAGGATCGTATCCGTATGCTGCGAGTTCTTCACGTAAACCGTTTTTGTGTTTCACGTTGCCTTGTTGGTCGGTGTAGTCAAAACCATCTAGCATACGTTGGTATTTCTCACGAATCGCTTCGTTTGAAGAAAGTGCAGTGGTTGACTTAGTAATCGCAGACAACGCAGTAGTTACCACCATTACGTCAGTGTCAATCGCTTGACGGTTTTTGCGAGTGTATAAGTCAGGTCTGCTTTTCGCTGCTTCACGCATTTTGTCGCTGAAGGCAAATACTTTCTTCTGGAACTGTTTTTGTTGATGCGCTACGGCATTAACGGTAGTTTTGATTTTGTGTGCAAGCTCTGTACTATAACCACCAATAAATTTGATAGCAGAGTATTGAGAGTCTGCGAGAGCTTCAAATAAACGTTCGCGAGGTGAAAGGTCACCTTTCACTTTTTGTTTCTGTGTTACTGTAGTGTCAATCGAGTTAGGGTTGAAACCAGCAGGGTCAGCGATCTTACTTGCGTGTTTGTTGCCGGATAATTTATCCGCCACTTTTTCCAAGTGTGGGTTCAACGCGTTAGTGATTGTATCAATCGCAGATCGTAGCGAGTAGTCAACGTCTAAGTTAACGCCTTCTTCTACGTTGTGAGCAATTTCATTTAAGCGTGCAGTTACTGCAACAGACTCAGGTGCAGCGTGTTTAGCGATTGCTTCGTCTAAGCCAGCGAATAAATCTTTAACCTGTTGGTTAGTCATTACTGGTTTACCTAGCACTTTACGGATCACGTTGCGAATACGTGTGAATAAGTTATCGGTGGCTTTCTCAGTTTGGCTACGTAAACCTTCTGGAGTTTCTACACCATAACGTTCTTCCAACGCTTTCACATTGTCAGTTTTTAACGCCGCGTTCAATTCAGCTAAGGCTTCTTCAACCGCCATATCTTCATTTACAGAGACTGCTTCGCCACGGTTCACACGCTCGAGTTGGATTTTCTCCGCAAGTTTTGCGATTGTATCGTTTGCCGCTGCTGTCTGTAAGATAGCACGTAAGTCAGTACCGTATTTAGTATCTAACCCTAAGTGTGTCATTTCGTGCCACGCAACGAAACCTACACGATCTTCTGCACTTAATCCATTTTGCGAGTGAATACCGTCTGCTACAATATATACGTGTCCAGTAGCGTCGTCATAGAAACCTTCGATACCATTTTTTAGAATGTAGTTAGACGCTTGAACAGAGTTAAAGTCAGCACGAGAAATAACCGTTACATTTTTAGCGTGTTGACCAAGTACTCTGTCTAACGTGCGTTTAACTTTTTCTTTCGTTAAGCTGGTATCTAACTTAGAAAAATCAGCCGTACTAAACTTAACTTTAGAAACACCGAATTTACCTTGTTTAGTAGGCGTTGTTTTGGTGAATTCTGATTTAGTTTGTGTACTAGACTTCGCTACTTTTTGCGTAGCGTTACCAGTTTTCTGTGCATTATCAGCTTTTGGTGCGTCTTTGTTATCTAAGATATACACCATTGCCCCGTCAAGACTATCTACTGTGGAATTATAGAACGCAGTCGGTACGTTAATGCATCCAGCTGACATATAGTTATCGCTCGCTGTTGCGGAGTTGATCGCTTTAACACGTTCAGGTTTATTCCACAAGCGGTGCATTGCGATAACGCCGCCGTCTTTTTTAGTTACGTTGTTACCGGTTACTGTGTCAGTTAAAGTCAACACGTCGTCACCGAACACACGTTTATCGCTTGCTTTAGTTGTTAACGCTTTTTGAAGTTTGAATCGTCCGCTCGGTGTTGAGTTAGCGACGTTATCGTTAGACTTGTTACGACCGAAGATCGCATTTTGCGTATCGAGAACTTTACCGTTGTTGTCTACTACGTGGATCTTACCTTCGTTTTTGTCTGCGACAACAAACACTTTACCGTTGTTGTCGTGAGTCGCTTTAACCCAGTTGATCGTATTACTTGCTTCTTGCGAAACACCTGCGATTTGTGGTCCACTTTCATAAGTAGAGAAGCCAGCCTGTGCGTGAGCGTCTTGAGGAATAGTCATCGCACTTACACCAACGACTGCAACAACCGCAGACAATAAAGCATTAAGGCGTTTCAAGAAACGACCTAATAGAGACTTAACGTCGATGCCTTTCTTAGCTTCTTCGTCAATGGCGAGAGCAACTAAGTCACCGTCTGTTACTTTTGACGTGTCAGTAATTGGTTTACCGTCCGCGTCTGTAAGGTGCGGTAGAGCTTCAGTTAGTACACGCTCACGTTTACCTTCAAGGTATTTAACATTGAACGCATCGTCCACCGCTTTCTTATGGAACGCAGAAATATCTTCTACCAAGTCTGGATTAGCGAGAAGCTCTGTCACTTTATCTTCAATCGCAGTTGATTTCTTAATATCGTTATAAACAACCTCTTGGTCTTTGTAGACTGGGTTGTCATTGAAGTCAAAACCAACTAAGTCAACTTTACTACCTGCGAACGCTTGGTGTTTAGGGTTACGTGCGTTAGGACGTAAGTAACCACGTTTAGCTGCTTCAAACGACGCTGTTGACGCAGTAGGTGAGTTTTTAAAGAACGCTCCACGGATTTCTTCTTGCGTTTTTTCGTCAGCACCTTTCAATAACTCGTATGCTTTACGTTGGTTAGTGCGAAGGTCATTGCCTTTGAACTCCTTAGTAAAACGTGATTCAGGTTTGATTCGCTCTTTCTCACTCGCAACTGCTTCTTCAATCGCACGGCGTTTGGCATTTTCTTTCTCTACCTTACTATCTGCAACTGAATGTTTTTGTGGTGCTAAAATATCTTTCGTTTTAGCGAGAAATTCTTTTTGATTAAATGTAACGACGTTATCACCTAATAGCTGTTCATTTTTGGCGTTCTTAAATTCGCCGCTTTTTCCGCTAGGATCGATGACGTTCTCCATAACAACACCGTCGTGAACTTTACCTTTAATAACACCAGCGTTTACCAACGCGTTATTCACAAGTGTATCGAACACTAAACGGTCAGAAGCCTTGAATAAATTAGGCATACCTTTTACATCGCCATACATCATCTTCGCCACTTCTTCATATAAGGCCGGGTACTTCTTAGCGACTGCGTTTTTAGGGTGCGCTTGGTCAAACTTAACTTGCGAGTAAAGTCCACCTTTAACGTTAACTACTCGTGGCGTTTTTAATTCTACGTCTGCTTCAGATACCGCGTCACCTTTCTTGGATTTGTACAGATGCGCAACTGCTTCATTGGTAGAGTTCCATACTACACCTCTACCATCTACGTCACCACCACGGAACACTTTAGCTTTAACGGTAGACTCAGTAGGTTTAGTAACAGACGTTCTGCGGTACTGTTTACCTTCAATCTCGTTTAGTGTTTCTCCCACGCTATCGCTTTTCGTGCGTTCGCGTACTCCGCTGTCTGTGCTTCCAGTGCTTGTCTCTTGCGAAGGTTGATTACCTTGTTGGCTTCCTTCTTGCCCCAGTTCTCCTTGTTCTCGTCGTCCACCGATTGTTTCTCCGGTGCGTCCGTCAAGCCCAGTTGGATTGCTTTCTGGCGTGTTATTGTTCGGTTGTTCAATAGGATTCTCAGTAACCCCCGTGTTGGACTCGCTATGTCCTGCGGTAGTGGTTTCGGTCGTAGCTGGCGAAACTGGTTCGCTAGTTTGACCACTGTGTTCCGTTGTGCTGGTGTCAGAGACAACAGCTCCTTGTTCGATAGGCTGCCCGTTAACATCTTGCGAGCCATCTCGATTATCAGTTCTACTTTCATTTACCGTGTCCTGTGTTGTTGCAAACTCACCTGTGCCAGTCTGCCATTCACGGTAAGCCTTAGCAAACTCGTTACGGGTTACAGTCTGACCTTTTTCATTTTTAGTCTGTGTTGTGAACTCACTCTCAATGTCCGCTAAACGTTGAGACTGTTCAGGCGTTGGTTCACCGTTGCCGATCGCACGTGTGATCGCATCGTACTCTGCCATTAACGACTCGCGAGTATGCAATGGATCGAAATCAGGCTCTTGTTGCTCACGTGCTTCTTCAAGCTGAGTATTAATATCGTCAGTAGTCGGTTCTACCTGTACTTCAGCTTGTGGTTCTGTTTGCTCTTCTGCTTTCGATTCAGCTACTTGCTCTGCTGTTTCTGCGAGATTTTGTTCTGTTGCTTGCTCAACGGCTTCTTTCTTTTCACCCTTAAGCTCTTTTAACTTACCAATCCCTTTCGCACCTTGTTGTAATACACCCTCGATAGAGAACGTACCTTGCACGAACGCTTGCGTTAATCCTTCATTCCAAGGCTTACCGTTACTTACGTTTTCTACGACTTGCGACGCAACTTCTTGCCATCCTTCGTCAGTGAAATGAATACCAACTGCTCCAGCGGTTGCAGCAAATTTACCAGCTAATGTTTTAGCAGTGATACCAGATAGCGCAGATCCTAGCTTACCGACTACGCCACCAGTAACCTGCTCGGCCATAGTCATAGCGAAACCTGTTTTGAAACTATCAGCAGCTTTCTCTGAGACTTTACCTTCTTCCGCAAGTTTATCGAGGAAGTTAAGGTATTCTGCTGAAGATAAAGACGTTACTTCTGCGTCTTCTCCGTGCAACTTTTTGTATTCTTTGTCCGCTAGATCTTGAATACCTTGAAGCTGTTGGTCAGTAATATTGCCTGTTTGCATAATAGCGATACCAACAGGCGGGGCTACAAACGAAACCGCTGTACCAGCGAGTAATGTAGGTGCGTTTTGCGCGGAAGATCTTGCTGCTGAGTTCCATAGGTGATTCCACCCATTAGCCGTTGAAAGCGACTTGATTACGTCTTCATTAAATTCTTTAGCCGCTTCTTTCTCACCTGCGATACGAGAAGGTGCTTTGTTATAATAGTCCGCAGCTTGTAAGTTAGACATCTTAACAACACTGCCATCGTCCATAACAACTTCTTCGCCCTCTTTGTCTGTACGAGCCAAAGTATCTCTCGCACGAGCGTCAGATAAAGCGTTGAGCATCTTAGTACCTAGCTCACGCTGTTCTTGCGTAGCCCCCTGTAATGCAGTTGTACCAATACCGGAAAGGTCTTCGTCTTGCAACTTAGTCGCCATACCGATCTGACGTAAATGGTCTACACCGCCAGCTTTCTTAATTTGTTCAAGTAATGCTGGGTCATACTTAGCGAGTAGTTCTTCGTCAGATAAATCAACATAGCTAGTGGCTAAGTTTTTAGCTCCTTCTGCCACTGCTTCTGTACCAACAATACCTCGTTTCGCACCTTCCGCTAACGCATTACCGACTGTATTTTCTAGATACGTAGTAGGAAGTTCAGACAACTCTTTAAGATGTTCTTGGTGTGCTTTTTTGTCTTCACCTTCTGGTAAGCGGTCAATGTATTTTTGATAACCTTTGAACCACTCTTGTTGGATTTCTCTGCGAACGTTAGTATCTACCTTGTCAGCTTCCATACGTTTGTTAAGGTCGCTGTAAGTGATATTGTTACCGTAATCAGCAGACACACCATAGTCGCCTAAGTAAGATTTATAGTCTCTCTTAGTTTCTTGCTGCGGTAATCCAGCTAACGGATTTTCTGAATTTTCCTGTGTTTCAGATACGACTTCGCCGGCAGGTACTTCTGCTGGCTGTGTGGTGTCTCCGAATAAGATATCGTCGTATTTCGATTTGAACTGAGGTTTTTCCGTTCCGCTCTCACCGAATAGGATCGTGTCGTATTTTCCCATAACTATACTTCTCTAATCATTCGTCTTAAAGGTTCGTCCAACTCGGTAGGGAGTTGAGCGCGTTTTTGTGCAGTGAAGTCAACGTCAAACTTATCTGGGCCTAAGAACATTCCCATCTTAGCGATACGTTCTTTTTCTTCGTCTGTCCGTGTCGGGTTATTCGCCACGTGTTGTAGGAACGCACTTTCTGCTTGGTTCTCAGGAACAATTTGAGAACCGTCGTTTAGTTGTGCTACCGCTTGCGGAACAAACGCAAGATCTGTGATACCACTGTCAGCACTACGCTTGTTGTCGTTACCTTTTGGTTTGTCACTGGTGAAGTCGATACTGTCTGTGTCTGCACCGGAGTTGCTTGCGAAGTCGACTTGTTCACCTGCGTCGGTGCTTTCTGCTTTGGGTTTTCACCACCTACTGGCATCTTGTACTTGGCCAGGTCTACGTCTTCACCTAAATGTTTCGCCAATGACTGCGCTACATAGTCATTACTGCGAGTGTGCTGGGCGTAAGGTGAACCAGGGAGACTTGCCCACGTACGGTTAGCTTTCTTAACAGCGGTGTCGAAATCGCCTTTTAGAATTGCGTCCAATGCGCCAGATTGTTTAAGTAACGCAATCGCACCTAAGTCCTGTGAACGTGGCGAGAAGTCTTTTAATCCGTGTTGTTTAGCTAAACCATTCCAAGTACGTTCTAAGAACTGATACGCCCCACTTGCTGACGACGTGTTTTTCTTACCGTCAGTTTGTGTGAAACCCCAGCGTTTGAAGTCTGGTTTGGAAAGGTCTTTAATTTGGTTCTTCGCACTACCGCCATAAACACGATAAGGGTCAGCACCTTTCGCTGTCCCTTCAGTGTCACGAATTAAACCTAAAAATGCTTGGACGTTTTTATTATCCAAGTAGCTTTCTAATTCTTTAGACATTGTTAGTTACTCACCTTACTTTTTATTAACTTGTTCTACGTTGTTCATCATATCATCTTTTGCGTATTGTTTCACTACTTCGTTCATATCTGTACCGACTGGGAACGTAATCATCTGACCATTTGCGAGATAAATTGTGTTACCGCTACGAATCGCATTAGCTGAGATATATTCGTGTGGAGTAGCGTTCTTAAACGCTTCAAAACTTTCGCCCATTTTGTAGGACTTAAGCTGTGGTTTACCTGTACTCGTTGTAGATCTTGTATCAGTCGAAGTTCTACTTCTTGAACCATAACGAGGATTTACTGGGTTACCGTTCTGGTCGGTGTAATACCCGCTACTTAAGTTATGTTGGTTCTGCGCTTGCGACAACACTTGTTGATACTCAGAATACCCTTGTTTAATGAAGTCTGGGTCTGACGCGAGTTGTTGTTTAACCTCAACTGGGTCTAGCACTTCCCCACGTTGTCTAGCTTCTTCTACAAGTTCTGTTGTTCTTGCGTCAACAAGTTTGTCAATGTACGGCTCATAACCTTTCTCTCCACCATACGTAGATAACCAATCAGTAGACTCCATACCTAGTGAGCCTTTCTGTTTACTAAACTGGTTAGCAGTAATACCTTGCTCTAATTTGGTTTCACGCTCTTTCGCTTCCAACGGTTGTTGCTCGACATAAGATTGAGCTTTGTTAGCTTTGTATGCAGCAGCGTTTTCATTGGCATTTTGCGTTGCTCTAACTTGTGTAGCCTGTGACTCACCTAATTGTTGGATTGTCTCTGGGTTACGTAAGTCAGCATTTTTCACAAAGTTAATGTCAGTCGCAGTTAGCGCGTCGTCGATCTTACCGCTGTCTGTAATGAAGTTGTAGGCTTCATTGCGTGCGCCACTGCGCATTTGGTTTTGTAACGCATAGTTGTTTGCTGCACGTTGTACGTTCATTTGGTTCTCCGCATTTGTCGCAGCGTCTGCTCTTAATGCAAAGTTGTAGTTGTCAATATAATCGCGATAAGCGTCTTGACGACCTTGACGAAAACCGCTATTTACCACGTCACCGCGATAACCACCTCTAGTTGGAGATATAATAAACATAATTTATCCTTTTACTACTGATGAAACATAACGCGGTGTCGTAGCAGAACCACGTGTGTATGCTGGCGTTGCTTCCACAATCGGAGCAGCGCGTGAAGAATTAGGTGAAGGGATTATACCACCAATCGTGTATGCCGCAGTACCTAATAATTGACTTAATGCAGCACCTGGGTCTGCGTTAAATCGGCTAAATGCTGTAAGCGCACCGTCAATACCTGTAACAGCTTGACCAGATACACCACGTCCAGTTTGAATAAACGATAAGCGAACTTGCAACCATTTGTCTTCCATACGTTGTTCACGTAGGTTCTCGTATTTGATTGCACTGTTCATCGCATTACCAACTAAGTTTGCTTCTTTTACCGCTAAGTCACGCAACGCAGTCTTAACTGCACCAGTACAGTATTGGCTGGCACACATTAATACTTCACGTCGCTTACCTGTCATCTGTGCGCGGGCATTAACGACAAAACGACCACCAGTTGTATCGTACTGTGGTCTGTATGGTTTAGCGAAGTAGTTGTCAATCTGTTGACCTAACGCAATCTCGTGCGGTTGATACTGCGCTTTATAGTGGCCATACATTTCTTCTGCTAGTGACTGCTGTCTATTGGCCAGGTCATAAACTCTGTCGGCAATCTCTTTCTGTTGGTTATATTGTTGAACCAACGCCCAGAGTTGTATGCCGTTCAACACATAGAAGATAAGATCTTTCCACCACGTGTTTTCTTCCTCGTAGACCTTTTTGTAAAACTCTCGCCAGTTATTTTCTTCAATACGACGTTGGTCTTCTGCGGCTTCAAATTTTTTCGCCCAAGACGTATAGTTCTTTCGTTGTTCAGTAAGTTCGTGATCTACACGGGCTTTTAACGCTTTCTCGTACGCACTCCCTTGTGCGTCTGCAAGTTGCTTATAGTTATCTAAATTAGCCATCTGTTACCCCGTGTAAGAAAGTTTCTGTGGTTTAGCCGGCTGAATATCACCAGACTGCATAACGTTCGCAAAGTAAGGTTGATACATAAGATTGCTTTGTTTAATATCCGGTAACTGTCCTTTCGGCGATACAGGGGAAGAAATCATTTGTCCGACTGTACTTGACAGTGTACCCAGCAACTGGTTAAGTGCAGCACCTGGGTCTGCTCCGAAACTACTAAACGTATTAAACGCTTTCATAATACCTTGCTGACCTTCAGCAGAAACGTTACGTCCGATTTGTAGATACTTCATTCGTAACTCTAACCACTTATTGTCTTTGGTATCTTTACGGAGTTCATCATAGCGATATGCACCGTTACGTGCATTACCTACCGACTGTGCTTGCTCAATAGCCCACGAAAGGGCGTCACTAGCAGTAAACTTAGCGCAGTTAGAACTGGTGCAACGAGTAACGTCTTCACGTGATTTACGGAACGCCATTCGCATATTTTCTTCAAACTTAGCACCAGTACCTTCATAGTCTGCACAGTATGGCTGTGCAAAATAATCATTGATCTGTTTACCAAGTGCAATTTCGTGCGGGTAGTAAGTGCCTTTGTAGAAGTCAAATAGTTCTTCCGCAATCTTCTGCACACGTTTTGCAATGTCGTAGGTTTTATCTGCTAAGTCACGTTGTTGTTGGAACTGCTTCCATAACGCCCACAACTGAATACCGTTCAAGGCGAACATAGTGATTTTCTTCCCCCAGCTCACTTCCTTGTTGTAAACGTCTTCATAATACTTCAACCAACGATGGCTTTCTTCTACACGTGCAGCTTCAGCGTTATCAAACTGTGCTTGCCACGCTTCATAGTCCTTGCTCGCCCATTGGAAATAGTCACTCCACCCAGCGTTTAACGCACCTGGAAAGTCATTGGCGTCCTTCCCTTTTGAGGAAGAAGGCGTAGGTGGGGTAGCGTCTGCACCTGGAACAATCGCAGGAAACGCAGAGTTATTTTCTTTAATGGGTACGTTTTGCCAAGAACTACCAGCCATATATTACAGCTCCGATCTGTATGTCTTCATATATAGACCACCGAACCAGCTTAAGTCTTTGTCGCTATCTACCGGAATATCAAGCGTGGTGATATTACGTGCGCGATAGACAACCTTCGCTAGTCCAATCATCTGCTTAAATAAACCCTGCCCGCGATATTGTTCGTCAATGTATGCTGCCATCATTGTTGCACCGCGAGTGCCATCACCTTTCGGGTAAATACTTACCATCGCTACACCTACACGTTCTTCTTCGTCATTTAGAACTTCAAGAAAGTCAACTTGGGCTGAGTGCCACATAACCGCCACCATTTCTGACGGCATAGTTTGTTCGTAGTTAAAACGCTCTTGGTGATACTTGTCAATAAACACACGTAGCTTATTGACTTCTTCAAGGGTAGCTTCAGGGGTTTGTGGGAATTTTACTGTTTGTACTTTCATACCGTGCCTAACTCTCTATAACTTGTGGAAACCTCAACTTGATACACTTCTGCTGTACCTTGTAGGCCAACTTGAAACTCAACGTCTCTGCGACCACTTGGTAGGCGGAATTTCTCTGTCTCCACCGGTTCGTATTCTTTGATTAAGATATTATCGCCAGCGAGTCTGAACGTAACATCTCCGTTATTATATCGGCTTACCTTCGCTCCCGCAAAGTTTATCTGCGTAGGCGAAATCTCTTTCTTACCTACCCACTGATACGGACGTAACTTATCACCTCTATCCCAGCGATACACCCCGTCTTTCTCGACTAAATAAAGCTCGTCGTTTGCTCCGAAGGCAAACTGTGGTTTGTCTGATAACTCAATTAAATTAGAGTTTTCCCACGAAGCTAAACTTACAGGGAATTGTAGGCAATAACTAGCAACGTCGCTAAAGAAATATACGCTATCTCTGTTGTATGCAACACTCATACGATCAGGGTGCAATGCTTTCCAATCGTCAGGGGCGAAGTAGGGTGAAGTGATGTTATTCGCTTGAACACCGTCTGTTAGGATCAACCCATCAATAGACGCAAACACAACACCTTTAGGTGTAAGTGTATAACCGTGACCACCACAACAACTAATTAGTGGATAGTCTTCCAACGTCTTGCGTACTCTGCGACAACCAACTGTCTTACAGTCTTCAATCGGCTCAATCAGATACACCGCACCACAAGTTAAAACAATAACGTTGTGGTTAAACTCAATCAGTGCTTGAATCGTATCTGGAATAGTAAGCTCATCTGCTTCCTGCCACGCGTGTGGAAAGTTAGGAGTAGAGAAGCGAACTTTGTTGCCTTCCGTAATACCGGCTAACTGCGTACCGTCAACAGAGATAATGCCACGTAAGTCTTTAGGTGGTGCAGCGTACTCCTGCGTTTCTAAGGCATAACCTAATTCGTAGTCGTGCTTGTCGTCTACGAACGCACCGTCATTGATATTTACTTCAGCTACGAGATAGAACTCACTTAATGCGTTCTTTTCCTCAATCATAAAGTTATCAATCGTGGTATTTGTTTGGTCGAATCCACTCGCAAGGCGATAGATACGTACCTTTTCAACCCCGTATTCAGCCGGTGGGATAGCGAAGCCAGTAAGCATAACTCTGCCACCGTCGTCAACGTCAATATGTTCAGACGGATAACTAGGTGGGCCTTCATCGCAACAGCTATTTACATACGTATAAACGTAAGTTCTTGACACGCGTTGGTAGTCAATTGCATCAATTAAGTTCTCTGAATAGCAACTTTCAATCTCTTTCAATGGATCTAGACGTTCCACTGATAGCGTACCCTTAGGTGAAGGTAGACCTAAGCGAATCCATTTAGGATTACACTCGTCTGAACACGCAGTAGCAGGGTAGTCAAATAACCCTGTCACAACTTGTCTACCACAAGTCGTATTCATTCGTGTAAATTCAACGCACTTGTCAAACTCTTTCCAACAGCAGTTGTCGTAGAATACAGACTTAGTTGTTGATTTGATTGCGTGACATAACTTCTTCTCACGAAACGGACGTAACGTACCGTGCCACAAGTTTACGTCTTTCGCAGTTGTGGCAAAACCATCTCCTAAGAGATGGTCATCATATCGTGGCATTAACCCTTTAAAGTTCTTGTAGAGTAAGTTCATACTATACTCCTAGTGCTGCTTTTAATTTAGCCACCAGAGCAGGATTTGCGATAATGTTGCTGACAACTACGTCATAGTCTAGTGCGCCAGAACGTAACTTAGGCTCATTTACCACCACCTGTGTAGACACACCGGTGTTAATTACTGTAAACGCGTCACTCATAAATTCTAAGTTTGTTACGATATTTAAGTTAGGATCAGCTTTCACTAAACCCGTTTTAGTAATAGTAAACCCATTACCAACCACTTCCACTGCATTAATCTCTGGTAGAGATGCACGGATAGTATTTACGTTGAACTTATAAGGGCTATCTTTTGAACCAGTACCTTCAATAGAAACAGTATCAGAGTCAGCGAACTCTAATTCTACCTTCAACCCTTTTGAACTACTGGAGATACGGTTATGCGTAGGGTCAAGTATAACACTCGCTTTCCACGGTTTATCAGTTGTACCATTACCACCAACTGTTACAGTGTCAGTATTCTTCCACGCAGGGTTAACTGTGAGTTTGTTGTTCTCAATCTTAGCGAGATTGCCAACCTCGTCTGAAGTAGTAAGTGGTTCAACTTGCACTACATTGGTAGGTGCTTCACCGTCACAACACGCTTGTGGTGTATAAACAGGTAAAGGGGCTTCACCTACCCCAACAATACAACCTTCTTGGAAGGTGATTGAGGTATATGTACCGTTAGGGATCTTAAACTTTCTGTCTGTTACATATAAACAGTTCCCGTCATAATGCAGCGATTTGTTTCCTACACACAACGAGAACTCTTTACATTTTCTTTTTGCGTCCGGTAACTCTTTGCTACACGGCTTGCAACCACAATTAGCCATAAATACCACCTGCTCTCAATCGGATTTTGCCACGTCTAACACCGAGTAATCTATCCGCTCCGGCTAGGGTGACAGCTTGTTTGTAATCTCTTTCGTGTATGGTTGCGAGATTTAAGTCGAACCAACGTGCCTGTTTAATCTTATACAACATTGAATGTGCTTTATCAATGATCGCTTCGCGATAGTTCTGGTATAAGAGTTCGTCTAACTCACAACAATCTTGTTTAGGTGCAACGGCCACCACGACCCTTAACTTGTCCCCACTAACGACAGGTGTAGGGCTAACTTTTAAGCTATTTGGCGACACGTACCATACGTAGTGTCCGCTGCAATTCGGGCCGGTACAAGGTTCTTTGCTTAGCACCTCGTACCCACAGGCTTCTTGAATACTAACCACACGGTCACATTCTTCAAGATCCAGTAAATATTCGTCAGCACACGAGATTAATTCAATCTCTACGGTGCGTCTGATAATCTGAGTCTTAGTACAGAAGTCAATAGCAGCCTTGCGAACATAATCTTCCGCCATTGGTTGCTCCATTCCGTCTAATAACATAAGTTCGTCAATGAAATAGGACAACGGTACAGTTTCAATCTGGTCTAACATTATTTAATCCCCAACTGGTATCTCGCTATTTCACGTGCAACTACCTGTTTAAGTACACTTGGTACACCTTCCAGATTGTAGTTGGTATCTTTATCATTCTCGGTTTTAACTTCGAGTAATTTAAAGAACAAGTTTAAGTGCTGCGTTGCGAGTGAATTTGACGACTGGCTTTCTTCATCTACCATCAACGCTCGAAACAATACCCAGTGTACGCCCATTGTCACGTCAATGCAGTTCGATTGTTCTGCCGCAGCACTTAAATTGTTCATCGTAAATTCACGTGGTGGTGTTTCACACATAAACTTAAGATGAATGTCCATACCATAAGGTACGGCTGGTTTAACCATAACCGAGCCGTCCTTATCTGTTAAAATACGATAACTGGTTAACTTAAAATCACGATTGTGGGTAAACGTTGTACAACAGCGAGGTCTGAAACCACCCCATTTTAACTTCTTGTCTTCAGAGTCTTGCTCGATCTCATAAAGCACATTTCCGTCTTTGTCGCTTACACCGATGACTGATAGTACACGCTTGCACTCATCGAACACTTGGTTGATACCAGGTTTCAACTTAGCTACTTTTTCGCCCTTAAATTTACTCGGATTGAGAGAATACATCACACAAAGTGCTTCGTTCCAATAGCCAAGTAGCTGTTCTTGCGTCCAGCGTTGGAATTGTTTGTTAGGCACTCCGTCTGTATAGTCATTCAAGTCACGCGCTGCGCGGACAATCAAGTCACTAATCGTAGTCATTAGTCATCCAATTCGTCAAAGTTAATTTCTTCTTTCACTTCTTCAGCCGTAGCTTCTGCTTCCGCAAGAGCTTCTTCAGCAGGTTTCTCTGCTTTTACTTTTTTCGCTTTTTTCGGTTTTTCAATAACAGCTTCCGCTTGCTGTTTAGCCATTGCATCAATCTGAGCTTGAAGTTCAGCTACTTTCTTAGCGTGTTCTTCTTCTTGACGTGCTAACGCTTCTTGCGCTTGTGTCAAGTTACGTTGGTTAGCTTGTGCGATTTGCTCTGCTTCCGCACGTTTAGCGGATTCTTCTTCCGCACGTTTTTGTGCTTCAAGGCGAGCTACTTCTTCTGCGTCTGCACGTTCTTTTGCAATTTCTAACTCACGATTTAACGCAATTTGTGCTTGGTCGTCAGCGAACGCGTCTGGTTTTTCAGGATCGTAAGCTGCTACTAAGTCACCACGTGCCGCTAATTCAGGAACCCACGGGTAGAGTGTACCGTCCGCGTCACGTAAAAATTTTGCTTTCTTTGCCATAGGTGGGGCAACATTCATTGTATCTTGAGCCATCTCTTGGTCTCCATCTGTTTGTTGGTTATAACGTTCTCTAGCTTGGCGAGCTAAGTCCGTAAATTTTCGTGCCATAAGTTAAAGCGTGGGTGTTACCCCACGCCTCGTCGTTAAACGTGAATAGGACATTCGTAGTCAAACACGTGACCAGTCACTTCTACGCGAGCAGTGATGTCAGATAATTTGACGGTTTTTTCCGAAGGAAGGCTATCCACTTTTAAGCCTAATACGATAAACTTGTCGCTTTCGATCCAATGACCGCCTTCGCCAGGTTTAACCGCACTACGCTTGAACGATTCAGCGTTAACTGGAACACCGTTTAACGCTTGCACTAAGTCAATAGTTTTACCGGTAGGTTGTAACGTTTCTTGGCTGTATTCGTGAGCTTCAACAGAAACCACTAAACCGTCCGCGTTTAATTTACCTTGGTAACCACGTTCAGCTTGTACTGGGAATACGCGAACTGCTACGTCTAACAACGTATGGTTAGCTGGGATCTCGAATAAACCGATAAAATCACCTGCTTCCACTTTAGCTAAGTCTAACGCTTCCGCTTGACCTTCACTGAACATAGGGTTTAAAGAGTTACCCACGGTAAATAAACCGTGCATATACTCACCAGCGATGCGTTCTGCTACGCCATTTGTGCTTTCGTCATACACGTGTTGACGAGCGGTAGAAGAACGGTTGTAGCGGTATGGGCCGCCTAGTGTTAGCATTACATTTGCCATCTTTTAAACTCCTTACTCAAAAGTCCAATAGCCAACTGCGATTGCATCACCGTAAATTGCTTTACCGCCCCACAACGCTGCCATTTGGTATTGACGACCCCAGTAGTCTTTATCTTCAATGATACGACCTTCGGTGATGTCACCATAGAAAGCAAACGCTTCTTTCCAGAACGCTAAGATGTAATACGCTTGTTTGTTCACTGTCGGGTCAAACGCGCTGATTGTACGCATAGACTCGATAGTACGGAAGCCCGCTAATTGTCCTGGTAACTCACCAGTTAACAACATTGACGGATCTTTACAGCAAGAAATATCAGCCGCTAAGCGATATTCAGACTGGATAACTACGTTACTGAACTCAGGTGGAACGATTAAGAACATTTCACCATTTTTCCAACGGTTGTTGTGTACTAATACGTTACGTAAGTTCATTAAGTTTACAGGTAAGTTACCTGGGGTAACGCGAACTGGTGCGCCAACTGTACCTAAGTTGATAGAACGTTCACGACCAGCGTTTGCACCTTTGTTGCGACGGTCTGCTTCTAATACCATTGCTGATAATACGAAGCTGTGCCACATACCAGATAATTCACGGTAGCAAGAATCTAAGAAACCTGCTTCAAATTTTGACCAGAATTGGCAAAGGTTACGTTGTAAGTTGTTATCGATTTTGATCGCTTTGTACGCTTGATTACAAAGAGTCATTTGCACCGAAGTGATTTGTACGGTGTCCGGTTTGATAACTTGGTTATCTTCATACTTACGCCACGGGCCTACGTCCGGTTGTAAGATAAATTCTACGACTTGGTTACAGTCGAACGCTTGCGCTACGATACGGGTATTAACGATCTCACCTAAGATGTCTTTTTCCCAACCGCGTTCAATGATACGGCTATGGTAACCTTTCGTTGCGAGAGGAGTATCGTGGATACTGCCATAACCGGACGCTGAACCTAAACCTGCTTGCGCCATTGTTAGCTCCTATTGTGTTATTTACCTAGACGATGTGCGTCCAGTTTTGATCGATATTCACTATACTCCTGTCGAGAAATATCACGCATTTGAAATGCTCTCAACATTTTTCTAGCTTCCTCATCGGTGTACGTAAAGCCACTTTCTTCCGCTTTCGCTTCTGACGCTTTACCCGCACCATTTGATCCGCTTACGTCTGCGATAGACGCTAAAGGATCTGTCTTACCACCCATAAAGTTTTTCACTTCACGAATAATAAAGTCTGAACGTCCGTTCTCTAACGCTTCTTGAAGCGCGTGGCCGTAAGTAGCCGTAGGGAATCGGTCGTCGGTAGACATTAACTTCTCTTTAAACTCTTTTGAGTTGAAGATTGTGTCAAAGTCTGGGATTGCTTTCTTAACTTCTTGTACTGCATTACGTTTGGTTTGCTCAAGAAGTTCTGCTGGAGTAGGGTCACGGAATTTTTCTTCCGCTTTAGCTAGACGTTGCTCAATCGCAGATAATTTCTTCGCAGTAGGTGCGATTAACTGGCGACGTACTTCTAATAATACGTCATCGTCTAAATTCTCGCTGTCGAACCCTTGTGCTTCCAACATAGCACGGAACTCGTCTGCTGACTGCGCTACTTCTTTCTCAGATAGCTGCGCGCGTAATGCTGCGAGTTCGTTCTCTAATTCTGTTTCACGCTCTGACTTAGCAGGCTGTGTTTGTGCAGTAGCTTGGTTTGCTTTAGCACGTAATTCTTCCAACTCTTGACGTTGCATCTCGATTAAACGATCACGCTCGTCTTTCTCTACCTGTGTAGCTTGTTCAGCTTGTGCAGGTGCTTCTGTTTGAGTTGGTTGCTCCTGTGGTGCTTCCTGTACTACATTAGTAGTTTGTACAGGTGCTTCTTGTTGTGGCTCACCGCCTACAACGACTTGTTCTGGTTGTTTCGCGAATCCAGTAGTACCATCGTCATTGACAACTACCCCGTTTTCTTCCAGAACTCTGCGGGCTTGGTCCGCAAATTGATATTTAGCCATAAATCCGTGTCCTATTTATTGACTTGTTTAACTAACTGCGTCATTTCTAACGCAAACTCCGCCTTGCCTTTATATGCCAAGGACATAGCACGTTGCTCCGGAGAGTCAGTCATTAAATACATCTGGGCTGTCTGACCGTGCAACTGCTCGTTGGTACGCTTCACCTTATCCAAAAAAGATACGAACTGTTGAGCCATTAGCGGGTCTGCGAACAGCTTTGTCAACAAATTCATATCTTCTTCGGTTATGTTATAAGCACCGATTCTAATCTTAGCCACGTAGAGGGTTCTTCACGTTAAGTTTAGTTTGGTTCATACCACGCTGGTCTTTTAACTTAGGTTTAGCACCAGCTAAATCTGCGCTTGTTGTTACGGTGCGCATTGTACCAGTACGCATATCCTTCATAGGAATAGAAGAAGGAATACCTGCTGATTTACCGCATTTCATACATCTTGCCATTTTAAGCTCCGTGGAAAAAGTTTTGTGGAATCAATTTAGCTACGTCAGCGGTGATTTCTTCCACTTCAATAGACACTTTACCAAGAGATTTCTCGCGACACAACTCGAACGCGTAATATCCTGGTACTGATAGCACCGTTAGGTTCTGCCCGCAGAAGTGTGTCATCGTTTCTTCACACAACATTACGGGTTCAGAACCAACGATTTTTAGCTCACTCGGTTCAAAAATACACTGTCTGCACTCTCCGTCAGCACAGCCGTTACCGTGTGGCATTGTTCCGTGTTCTACTTTCAGCTTGTGTAACACCGCGCAATCACCTTCTTCAATCACGTCACCTACGTCGTTATGTTTTTCGCCTTGAAAATTAAACGACGAAATCACCATCGCATAACCAGGGTATACTTGAAACACACTGGATAGCGTTGATGTGGATTGTGGTGAAATAATTTGAACCGGTTGCGACATAGTTAGTTACCAATAATTAGCTTGTTAGGTAAGCAGCAACATTCAACGTCAGTAATGGTACAGAAGATTTTACCTAACATCGTTTCTTTCTTCATTACTAACACGAATAAACCAGGAATTGTTAAGAACTCCGCACTGTTTTTATTCGTTAACTCAACGACCTTACCGTCGATTTTGAACGGTTCGCTCATTTCAATATTCGTATTAGAACCAGGTTCTGCGCTACAAATACAGCCGTAACCTTGTGGCATAACGCCTGGCTTTGGATGTACCTTATGAAGTTCAAGCGCATCTTCATCGCCTAACCCGAACGTACAGATTTTCACTGGTTTGCAAGGATCGACGTGGAAGATATGCGATACTGTGTTGCTAGAACGAGCGTTGAACAACACATTTGGATCTTGTGCTTGAACCGTATTACCAACCTTACGGCCAGTAGTAATTTCGCAAGTCATAGCAACTCCAATAATTTACCTAACAACAAGAATACTACCGATGTGATAATAGAACCCACTAAGACTCCACGCCACCACCAGCAATATTCGCAATCAATTCTAAACAGGTCTGCGAATGGAACAATAACCTTGCCCCAAATTAAGTCCTGCCACTTATTTATTACCTTTTTCACGTTCTACCAACTTATTGTAGATAGGTGTGATTAAAGCAATCGCGTCGTCATACGCTTTGTCATCTGGGCCACGTGGCTCAAGGATATAAGGTGGTTTCCAATATAAGCGTTTTTCACCTTGGAAAGTACCGTCTTGTGCATACGACAATTCGTCGCCTTCGCGGAAACGTACTACCACATTAAGCGTACCGCCACCGTCACGAACAACTTGACCCATACCTTTCAGTACATCGTAAACTACGTCGCCAAGTTTCATTTTACGGCCATTTAGTGAACTCATAGTTCTTCCCCTATTTTGATATTACAACACATTCTATTACATAAGTTAGTAAGTATCAACTAACTTATGTAAATTATTTTTACTGCTCAATCTGTTCCGGTTGTGGCTGACCTCGTGGTGCTTCCTGCATCATTGCCATTGGATCAACTTGTGCATCTTCCGCACCAGTAATCTTATCCATAACGTCGTCAAGGTCGTAGTCAACCAAGTCAAGAGCCTGTAACACACGCTCAACCGCTTTGTCAATCGCTTCTGGTTTAACTCGTCCTGTTTGAGCAAGACTCGCCACAACCTGTGCCGCTTCGAGCATATCATTTTTCTTAAGCTCTTTCTCCATAAGACCACTTGCACCGCGAGCAACAACTTTCGCATCACCTTTAATGTCTTTACGGTCATTGTACTTCAAGTTATACATATATAAAGCAGTCGCAAACGGAGAGACAACGTCGTCGTCAATGTTTGTAATCCCACTCTGTACCCCTTTCAATGCGTTACCGTATAACATAGACATACCACGGAACGTACGGTTAGCACCTGTACCTACCGGTTGACCGTGAATACTCGCTGGAATTTGCGTCATAATATCTGCGAGAGACATAAACCACTGACACACGTTGCTTAGTGCTGCCGTGTTATTCGGGAAGTTATGGAACATATAAGCCGGACGACCACCACCAACAGGGTCTGGATCAACTGGGTTCACCGTGAATGGCTCAATATCACCCACTTGGTCATCTGTAATCCACTGCTGAATACGACTAAAGTCAACCTCACCAATCGGGCCGCTTGAATATTCCATATTCTTAATCATACCGCGAAGGCAACTTTGGAACGCACGTTCAACTTCTCGCACTTTCTGAGCAATACCGAAGCCCATTACCCCGTTACCCGTCTTCTCGTAGCTTGTTACATAGATAGGACGTTTGTGACCATTAGGATTAGGGTTAATTACCACCTTCAACGTATAGCAACCTAGTGTATGAATGATACACTCATAATACTCGTTGTCTTCTACGTCCTTTAAGCCGTACTCTTTTAGCACCGCACCACGCACCGCACCGTAATACTTCAGCACTTCTAATGCTGTCTTACCGTCCCACGCAATAATGTTCTCAGAAGTCTCTGGGTTACCGCCCAACCAGTTAACCGGTGTGTTAGCGTCACTGAAATGCTCTAGTGCTGCCACTACGTTCTCTTTAATATAAGAGTCTAACTTCGCCATTTTAACTAGCTGTTGACGTGAGTATCGCTTGCGAACGATAACATACGAACCGTCCTGTGCGTCTGTGCTATCTGACGACCAAAAGAAGTCAAACGGACTCACGTGGTTCACCGCATACACCACCTCGTCTTTGGCTTTAAGTGTGTTACCGCTCCACACAAAATTCGTCCGCACTTCTGGTACAGGGCCTTCTAACACGGCATACGGATAGATACAGAAGTCTTGTAGAAACTTCTTCATCGCCTTGTTATAGCCACCGTCAATGCACTGATCCCACATTACCGTTTCCATCGCTTTCGCTGCGTTGTTAGCAGCTACTAACATAGCGTCACGGACATATTTCTTCTCGTGGCGAATAAGTTTCTCCATTTCCAGTTTAGACGTAGGTAATACTGTTTCCACTTCACCGAAAATTACTTCTTTAACACGGTAAAGTACTTCGTCTTCAATCTCTTTATTCAACTCCGGAATTGGCGTAGGCTCTACCGTAAACGGTGTACCACCGCTACCAAACAATAAGTCTCTAATCCACGCATTAAGTGCGCTCACTTTTAACTGCGTAAGACTAGGCATTGGCATATTACCAAACGCTTCTCTAATATCACACGGTACTTCACCGTAATATTGTGCGTAGCAGTTCTGCAACACTTCTTCTGCGGTATAATCACCGAACTTGTGCATTGACCGGTGTCGCACTGCTGCGTCAAAGTCAGACTTCACCATTCGTGCTAGGCTGTCTTTAAACTCCGTCGCTTTCTCCCCTTTGCTCTCGCTGAACTTTTTAGCAAGACCTAGGTGTTCTTTAATTTCCATTACCTACCCCTTAGTACACACGCTTAGACGCTGCACGTCTAAATGAGTGTTGGTTTTGTTGATTATCTGAGCCGTGACGTATGCCGTTACAAAGGTATTGTACTGCGTCGTGAAGATGCGAGTACTCGTTCTTCACAGGCTCACTTGAATAGGTTTTCCCTATTCCGCTGATGTTCAATGGTCGGTAGTGGTAGCCGCCACGGAAGCCGTTGATTATTTTCTCACATCGCTTGTCTATCAACAAGCCACCTCTGCGTTGCAAGAAGCTAATCACACTATCTATACGTGCCTTAAATTTATTCGTCGGTGCGTTCTGTGCCTGTATGCCATACTGGCGAAGCACCTGTACTGGTGTCTCCCCCCGGTTACTGTCTCGTGGGTTGGCCGGGTCGGTGTACGCCACCACCTGACAACCTGGGTAATGTTGTGCCAAGAACGGCTTTAACACGTCTCGTACGAACGGTACGAACGGCATATCCAGTGCCAATAGCTCGTGCTTAATTTGCAACACCCCCATCTCCAACTGCCCAAAGGCCACCGCAGGGTTAAGACCAGTGGTATCTATACCCAAAATAACAGGATAGCCATACTTGGACTCCAACGGATAGCCACACACCATATCTTCTGACCAATACTCTTGATATACAGGTCGTCCGTCGAAGTTGCTCCCATATTTCCCCATAATCTCAGTGTCAATATAGTGCTTAGGCTTACCGTCTAACATACGTCTGTAATACTCATACCCAAACGCACGACGTTGTTCAACAGTCCAAGGTACACCGTTTTGCATCGGTTTCTGGTTCAAATACTCCAAGTTCTCTGCGAGGGGGTTGTCGATGTACTCAATCTCCCCTTTGGCATTAACCTTCTCAATGAATGGTGCAGGTTGGTGGAATATCTTACTGCTCTCTGTCGGATTACGGTCTAGTTTCGCAATCCAATGGTCTTCGTCCGGTGGGTTGCTATCAAAAATAACCCCACTATATGTACAACCACCAAGCCCTGTTAATGGGTCTAATGTAGGGAAACGCCCCACACGCTCTTTACACGTATCATAAACCTCAAAGGCCACTTCTCGCGCCTCGTTTATGAATATCATCGTGAACTCCATTGACTTTAGTTTTTGTACGTCAGACGCGTTTTCCAATGCAATAAAGATAAACTCCATATCAAACTGCGTCCCGTCGGGTAGCCCCCCTCGGAAGAACGCTGTCATTGGCGCAGTCTGGCGAACAGGAGAGAGTAGAGGTGGTATCCACTGGCTAAACGTTTTCACCGTGGTTGTCCGAAGACTCGGATAAGTCGCACGTACCAACCCAAACCGTGTCCGTCTCACTCCGTCAACACCGGGGTCTTGAGCAAACCCACGGCGTAGTAGCTCTTGGATCATCATTACCGATTTACCTGTACCAACGCCTGCCACCACCCCACGCACGAAGTGGTCACTGTTATGGAACTCCACCGCAGTTCTAGATGGATTATAGGTCGGCATCACAATCTGCGACATCGATTACTCCTCGGTATACCACGTCGTTGCAAGGCCTAACAATAGCCCCACCACAAACATCACACAACCCACAAGGCCAGCACTCACGTGGTCGCTCCACGCATAAGACACCAACCCATACCAAAATAACCCGAAGCTCACACCCACGAGCAGGCTACTCTTGATCGCTTCTTTATTCTTCTCACTTAATTTAAATTTCATCTACTTTCTCCGCTTGCACATCAATTATTGTATTGTTTACTCCCTGAAACGCCTTCGGCGGCTCAAGGCCAGGGGCGAAATTCACCACCAGTTGAACACCGCTTTGTACCACTTTATCATCTTTAAGTTTCGCCTGAATAGCCGGGTCAAGGTTGGCCAGGCGAGTGACTGTCTCAAAGGCTTTGATTTTATCTTTGTCTTCCCCATAGGCGATAATGTTCTCCATTACGGTTAGACCTTGCTCTGCTACCCGACGTGCTGCTAAATGGAACGCCCCACTCGCTGCCTGCGAAAGTACCGCACTTTCTGTCTCTTTATATACCTGTTGGAACAGCTTGCTTGCCTTTAAGTTCTCGTACTGGTACTTCGTTAACCCGTATGTCTGTAGGATAGACTCCTCGTCCGCAGGATTGGCGATAAGCTCTAAAATTAACGCCCCCCATTTACCTACGTGGAAGTGACCTTGGCCGGCTGTCTTCCCATACTCCATAGGCTTAGCGTCAAAGTCTATCTTCTCTAAAATATCAGAGAGGTCTGGGATAGCCGGTTGGTTATCGTTAGATGACTGCTTGTCATCGTCAGCTAATGGTTGCTCGACATTATCCAAGGTTATGGAAGTTGTCATACCATCTGTCAAATTCGACATCGTTCACCTCTGTTAATTGTAGTGTGTCAATCATATAACGAATTACGTCCGCTTTCGTCGCACCATTGCGACTGCAAAATGCCAGTAACTTGTCGTGATAAGTGTCTTCCAACTTAACCTGTACTGTGTTCATTGCACCACCTTATAATAAATTAATCTTGTTAGTGAATATTAACACAAAAGAAGTTGACAGGGAATAGCGAAGTAGTATAATGGGCCTTGCAGTTGAAAAGTTGTTTTTCAGAGTGCAGTCCTTAATTCCTTTTTATTAGTTTGAACCCAGAGTATCGCCACGGTCTCTGGGATTTTTTATGGAAAAATTTTAGCTCTGCGAAGCATACCCCTCACCCTAGGGTGGCCAGTCCATCTAGGGGGTGTCTGAAAATAGGTAGAGGTGGGTGTAGAAGTGCTGCACTTTGTTATCTCTGTTCGACCTGGCCACGCTAAATATGGCTTGGCTCGACTCGGCTGACTACGTACGCCAGATTAACGCAGTACATCGAAAGCAGTAGAGGTGGGTGGATTTGGCGAAGTGGTGCGTGTAAAGTACTGTGTTTTTACCTTCCCCCTCGTGGTCACTGCGGTCCAAACCCACGGGGGTGTCCAGAGCGCGCTTCGTAGTATCCACGCCCCGACGAGGAACGAGGAGGGGACCTATATCAGAGCGAGCGTAGCGAGCGACCTAGATACACTAAGTACCCTTAATACACCGAGTCATTAAGGAATGACGATGAACATATTTTTGTTGGGTGGGTGGGTGGCACGCCCGAGCGCTTTTTATTTTGTGGCTTTCCTGTGTTCGCCTTGTCTTATTCTGTCCGCTCTGCTTTTCGTTGTCGCCTTGCTCGGTTCTATGTTAAACCTAACCGCACGTTGTCCGCTCTGCTTTTCGTTGTCGCCTTGCGTGTTCACTGCATTCTCGGTTGACCGTGTTCTTTCCCGCTTGTCCGTGCTTATCCTGACCGCACTTTGTTGGCCTTACCTGTTCCTAGTATGCCTAGCTTTTCAACATCGCTTGGTTAAATCTAGCAATGATTAGCTACGTAGTGAATAATTATTCATACCCATAAAGAGTTATTTTGCCCCAAAATTTCCAATGCCTCCAGTCGTAACCAACGAATTTACTTTTACTTTCAATAACTTAGAACGATAAGTTTTATCAATGAATGGTGTGCGGGCGTGATAGGCAAAACCTACATTGAATAATTATGCAATTTCCTGCACACCTTGATGCATAATTATGCAACGATAGACAAGGCAAATTAACCAATAGGAAAAACCTTTCAAAGTGTTCAAAAAATAACCTAAATACGTTCACTTCTTAACCAAACTACAAAAATCAAACACTTTTTTGTGCGCTACGTGAAAAATAGAAAAAGCAGTATCCCCCCTCTACTCACACTCCCAGAATTCACACAGCGAACAAAAAAATCATTGGTATTTTTAGCACTGAAATTTTTCGCAATTTCTCGTAAATGTAGTAACTTTTTCAGCGCAATTTTACGCCCGATCCCGTTTTGGAGTACATCGAAAACAGTAGAAATGGGATGCAAAACGGGATGCAAAACAGGATCGCTATAATCCCCGAAGAAAATAATTTAAAACTGCGAAAAATAAAAGGCGAAAAGACTAAAAAGCCTTATATTATATATATTTATATATTTAAATAGTATAGATCGCCATCTTGGTCTTTTAGGTGCATTTTCTTAGGATTTTATAGCGATCCCGTTGATCCCGTTGTTTTCAGATAGGGGAGCTTCTGGTAAAATTTTTCTTTTTTTGTTGCGTTTTTCGGCGAGCAAAACCTACGTCACTTTTGGAAATCTTAGGATTTTATCATATCATCGTCTTTTTCTAAACGCCTTCTCTCAAAAGTAAAC
>OIWS01000419.1_pt1 | contig 56595 bp, 48 predicted proteins | sample 1587611 | NCBI WGS metagenome assembly OIWS01 (sample SAMEA3888919, study PRJEB22519) | human gut metagenome | biome: human gut; feature: human-associated habitat; material: faeces | place: Denmark | collected 2010 | reverse complement strand
CGATGTAAAGGGATCTCAAATCCGGGATACATTAACGAATTTACGAAACTAAACAGTAGTTACGAAGAGCGTTCAAGTCCTTTTCCGCCGTCACGCCGTACTTCTCCCGGAAAATCGTCCGCAGTTCCGCCGCCGTCCATTGGCAGGACGGACCCGCTGCGACGAAGTCGTGATCCGCGAGGTGCACTACAAACCCTTCCAACGCAATGGGCCGCACGAGCGACGCGCCGTTCTCCGCAACGCCGTATTCCGACGGATCTTTGCCGGCAATCACCGCCGCCGCACGCAACCACCCGGCCACGAGCGCTTCGCCGGCAGGTGTTCCCGGAACTTCATGCGCGCAAGCCTGTGCCACACAAACCTTCGCCGGCACGCCGCGCTTCATCGACTCCGCGATACTCAGCACATGGTGTTCACCGGTCTTCGCAAGCGTTTCTTCCTTGCGGCAGGTGTGATCCTTCTGCCAAGCAAAGACCCAGGGCTTATGCAGATCGTGCAGCAATTCGCCGCCCACTGCCGCATTCCGATCCAACACCAAGCCGGTGGCTTCCTTGTAGGTGTCGCAAAGGCGCTGCGCCGAGAGCACGTTCACCGCACAGTGCACCGCGAGTCCCCCGGGGTACGCGTGGTGACTCTTCCAACCGGAACCCGGCGCCGTCCAAAAGGGCTGCGGCGACCGTTTCGGATTGCCCGCGGGCGGCTGTACCGACGTCCGCGCGGCATCAATCAAATTTTCCGCCTTGAGTTTTGCGAGAAGCGGTGCGTCCTTCTGAGCTGCAATCTTCGGCGCGGGATTCTCAAAAATCGACAGAATCGTCCGGGAAAGCGACGCGTCCGTAAGCTCTTTCGCAGCCTGCGTCAGGAAGCGCCGGCAAAGGGCGATGCGAGGACTCGCAAGCGCCATGTCTTCAGGGCGCATGGCCAAAACTTCCGCTACCGTCCGACGATCAGCGAAAGGCGTCTTCGCGAGCGCTTCCGTCAAAGGCATCAGCGAGGAAGCCGCGGCAGCCGCCGTCAGTCCCATGAGAGAACGACGAGAAATCGTCATGATGAGGTATCTCCGTAACAATTATTTCTGCTTCAGACCCAGCGCATTGCGCATGGTGAAGAACAAATCCGTCTGATCGGTGAGACCGGCGACGTTGGCGGCTCCGGGGCCGTAAGCCGCAATTCGGAGCTGCGTACCGGTGTGGCCCTGATCAGCCGTCTCGGAATTGCCGTAGGACACCGTCATCGGCACGCCGTCCGCGGTCATCACGGCCTGCGTGAGGCCCGGCGCCTTAGCGTTCGGATACACGATCTGGCAGGAATGCGCGTGGTCAGCCGTCACGACGACGAGCGTGTTGCCGTCCTTTTTCGCGAAGTCCAAAGCGACCTTCACCGCTTCATCCAAGTCCACCGTTTCCCCAAACTGACCGCAGGGGTTCGCAGCGTGATCCTGTTTATCGATCGATGCGCCTTCAACCTGCAGGAAAAAGCCCTTGGGATTGGCTTTGAGAAGGTCAATCGCCTTCTTCGTCATCTGTGCGAGCGTCGGGTGCGACGCATTTCGGGCCGGGTTCTTTTGGCAGACGACGGGCGGATTGTCGAGGTTCCCGTGATAGCTTGCCTTTGGTCCCGTCAGACGCACCGGCATGTTACCGTCGCTGAAAAGCCCCAAGAGCGGCGTCTTCTGATTCGCCGTCTTCACGGCTGCCAACCCTTGCGCATCCGTCACGATCCGGTAGCCCGCCGCCGTAGCCGCGGAAAGCAGCGTCTCATCCTTAAATTCGCCGGCCTTACCGGTTTCGAGGAAGGACTTCATACCGCCTCCCAACGTCACGTCGGCGCGAGCACGAATGAGCTGTTCGGTGATGGAACCCATGCCGCCGTTTTCAGCCGCATTCTTGGGGCACTTCGCCGACGTCGCTTCCGGGCCGTAGCACTTGCGGGCCGTCACGTGCGCAAAGACCGCCGCGGGCGTCGCGTCCTGAATTTCAGCCGTAGAGACATTCCCCGTCGCCTTACCCGCTTTCTTCGCGAGTTCAAAAAGGTTCGTCTGCGGCTTGCCGTCAACGTTCACACCGATTGCGCCGTTGTAGCTCTTCACGCCGGTATTCCAAGCGGTGGCGGACGCCGCCGAATCCGTCACGTAATCCGGTTTCTTCGTCTTGGGATCCAACGCATAGTGCGTGTATTGGCCCGTTACAGGAAGCGCGTCAAGGCCGGGAAAAGCACCTGCCGCGCCACGGGCAAAATTGCGGGCGGCGGTAATTTCAGAATCCCCCATCCCGTCGCCGATCAGCAGAATCACATTCTTTGCCGTGCGCTTTTTGATGGAATCGCGCAAAAGCTGCGTCTGATCGTTCTGCAGACGACGCGCGCCGCCCCACTGCGTAATGTCACCCGCCGCCGCACGCTGCGCAAGAGGTGCCTCCCCGGCGCAGAACCCCGCCTGAGGTGCGGCAAAAAGCGCCGCCACCGCGGCAGCGCAAAGAAGAGGACGGATGTTGGAAATCAAAACCATGATCAAAAGTCATTCCATAAAAATTGAGAAGTCCGAAGAGCGTTTCGCTCTCCGAATGGCCGTCATCGTAGGGAGGCGATATGTCGGAACGACTCGGTTTTCATGGCAGTTTCATGACGTTGGACGTACCCCCAAAAAAATAACCGCCGATCCGAAGACCGACGGCATCATGACCTCTCATTTCCTTTTCCGGCACTACACCAATCGGATTTCGAGGCGTTTGCCGACCGCTTTCGCATAGCGCTGCAACGACCTCACCGAGGGGTAACGACCTTTAGCCAAATTACCTTCCAAACGAGCGACGGCGGCCTGGCTCGTCCCCATCCGTCGGGCAACGTCTTCCTGCGTTAATCCTGCTTCAAATCGAGCCTTGAGAATCTCATCAAAGCCCTGCAATGCCTTTTCCGACGCTTCATATGCCCGACGAAACGCCGAATCTTGCAGATCCTCTGCCAAGACTTCATCAAAAGTTTTCATTCCGAAACCTCCTTCATGCTTGTCAAAAAATATATCAACAATGATATATCCGTACCCTGCATACCTCCCTTGCGACCTCGCCTTTTTGCGCAATGTTTGACAACCCTAACATCCCGTCCGTAGAATCTGCGCCGTTTGTTTGAGCTGCTTAACATTGAGAACGATTCTCGTTAAGATTCTCATTCAAATAAATTTTCTTGCAAGAAGATGATTGAAAAAAACGTCTTCTTCTCTGACTCGGTCAATTTTCACTACGCTTTTATGTCCGCTTCCGTTCCTTCCGGTCACCCACACGCCGCGACGTTTGAATCCGGCGCCCGCGCGATGGACGCCGCGCTTCACACCGGCAACGTATCTGCTTACTTTGCCAATGCCGCAGATCCGCTGCATGCCGCTTTTGCCGCCAAGGCCGTCATTCATTCGGGCCCGGCGGGCATGCCTCTGATGGGCGAAGCCGCCGAAAAGAAACTCGAAAGCCTCTGGGACGAACCGCGTTCGGGAAAAAGTCTTGCGTACATCCACGTGCCGTTCTGCGAAACGCGCTGCCTTTACTGTATGTTCTACCAGAACCCCTTCAAGCCGGAAGCGAGTCACGAGTTTGCCGATCGTCTCATCAAGGAACTGCAGCTTTGGAGCGACAAAAAGGCGCAGACGACGGGACTTATTCATGCTCTTTATTTCGGGGGCGGCACGCCGACATGCCTGGCACCTGAAGATATGAAGCGCATTCTTTCCGCGGTAAAGACTTACCTGCCGCTTGCGAACGACTGCGAAATCACGCTTGAAGGCCGCATTCACCATTTTGAAGACGAAAAGATGGAAGCGGCGTTGGAAGGGGGCGTCAACCGCTTCTCCCTCGGGGTGCAGACCCTCAACAGCAAAGTGCGTCAGAACGTGCAGCGCGTTGACGGGCGCGACGCCATCTTGAAGCGCTTGGAAAAGCTCTGCTCCTACGACAACGCCGCCGTTGTGATCGATCTTATTTACGGCTTTCCGAAACAGACGATGGACGTGTGGGAAGACGATCTTCGCACCGCGGCGAGCCTCCCCTTGGACGGCGTGGACTGCTACCAATTGAACGTCTTTGAAAAGTCCCCTTTGGCGAAATACATCAGCCTCGGGAAACTTCCCGCCGCTGCCGACACCGCCATGAAAGCAGACATGTTCGCAAAATCCGTCGAAATCCTCACGGCGTCGCAGTGGAAGCGTCTTTCCAACAACCACTGGCGCCGCACCAATCGCGAACGCAACATTTATAACGAACTCGGCAAGTCCGCCTGTGACTGCCTTGCGTTCGGCTGCGGTGCGGGCGGCCGCTTAGCGGGCTACAGCTTCATGATGGATCGGAAATTGGCCGACTGGAGCACCGGCATTGACGCGGGGCATAAACCCGTCATGGTGCTTTCCGCTCCCCGTCCCCTATGGCACATGCTGCGCACGATTTCGTCCGAAATGGAATTGGGGGCAATCAACTTAAAGCGCCTCGCCGCCGAATTTAAGCAACCCGTGGATACAGTCGCAAACGACGTAATCGAACAATGGATTTCCGCGGGACTTCTGACGCGCTGCGGCGATTGGCTTTTGCAGACCGTGGAGGGTCAATTCTGGCACGTGACGCTCGCGCAGCTTTTGGTGGACATCATCGCCAAACGACTGCCGGACGCTCAAATCCAGATGCCCGCCGGTATGCCTTCCATGATGGGGCACCCCGGCCATCCTCACCACGGATAACGAATTTTTAATTAATGCCGAGGTCGAGGTGCCTACCCCACAAAAAGCCCCCGATCAACCTGAACTTTTCTGAGCGAAAAAGGGCAACTCAACGCTCCAAAAGGGCCGCCGGGAACCGGAGAACTCCCGCACAAGGCCCACAAAAGGAAGTCAAAGGAAATCTCATGAAGTACAGCTCTCGTCTGCACCTCACTGCTGCGGCTGCTGCCGTTTTTGCCGCGCTTGCGGCCTCCTCGCCTGCAGCCGTTGCCTCAGAAGAAACCGTGTCCGCGGAAACCGTCAAAGTGACGGCGGCCCGAGTGGAACAGGAAATTCAGGAAGTCCCGATGAGTCTTTCCGTCGTGACGGAAGACGATGTGAAACACGCCAACGCAAAGACGATCTCGGATCTTCTGCAGGACATTCCGGGCGTGCAGGTCACAAACGCCGGCTCTCAGGGCTTAAAGCGCATCTCCATCCGCGGTGAGGACACGTTCCGCACGCTCGTCATGATTGACGGGCAAAAGATTTCCGAACAGAAGTCGATGGACGGTTCGCCCATTTTGATCGACCCCGCCGCCATTGAGCGTATTGAAGTGATCAAAGGCCCGGCATCCGTTCTCTACGGTTCCGATGCCATCGGCGGTGCCATCAACATCATCACGAAGAAAGGCGGCAAAAAGGCTTTTGAAGCTGACGCTTCCGTCGCTTGGAACGGTGCTGGTCACGGTTGGTCTGAAAGCCTGGTGCTTTCGGGTTCCGCCGATCGCTTCCACTACCGTTTGTCCGGCAACTATCAGTCCCAGGAAGACTTGGATACGCCGGAAGGTCGTCTGCCGCACACTGCTTTCCGCACGAAGTCGGCCGGTGCCGCACTGAGTTACGACATTACAGACAATGTGACCGCCGGCATTCAGGCCGACCTCTTCGACAGCCACCTGCGTTCCGGCAGCATCACGTATGACGCCGATGATTTCTACGTCGACATTCCCCAGTGGAAACGTGAAAAGGTCGGGGTATTTGTGGATGCCAAAAACATCAACGACACGTTGACTCGTGTCCGTTGGGATGCCTATTGGCAGAAAACTCAAAAGCAAATGGTGAACCATGTTAACTCTGATGCAGATAGCTCTCAAGTGTTACAACATAGTCAAGCGGACAACCGATTGATCACTCTGGGAACCAGCCTTCAGATGGATTGGCAGTTGGGAGACCATCACTATTTGGTGACCGGCTATGAATTTTCTCAAGATAAATTAAAAGCCGACACGTCTCTTCAAATGAAGTCCCATATCGTTCCGAGGCCTCCTCTGTCAATAGATATGGACTACATCACGGATCGCTACAACGAGGGAAAACAATCCAATCACGCCGTATTTGCTTCGATGGAGTCGCAATTACCCCATGACTTTACCGCCAGCTACGGCGTCCGCTATACCTATGTAGACAGTGAAATGTCCAAGGCTTCTGCGTCAAAAAATGGCTATCAAACCATGTCGACGCCGCGTGAAACCGTTACTACTCCTTTTAACAACATAGACGACGGTTCAGCAGGGAAAACCGGCAGCAATCACAACGATCATTTTGTCTTTAACGCCGGTCTTACATGGACCGGCATTGAAGATCTTGCCCTTCGAGCCACCTGGTCTCAAGGATTCCGTGCCCCCTTACTTCAAGAAAAATACCTTCAGAACAACATGGGCGGCGGCTCCGTGCAGGGGAACCCCGATCTGAAGCCCGAAACTTCAGATAATTTTGAATTAGGTGCTCGTTTCAACCGAGGCCCGATTGATGTTGATGTAACTTCCTTCTACTCTATGGCAGATGACTACATCACCAAAGATTTAACCGATCCCAATACCAACAGTTCCCGCTACATCAATGCGGACAAAGCTAAAACTTTCGGGATCGAAGCGTCTCTCGCTTATACGTTGATGGACCGCTATACCCCCTACGTTACCGTGACCACTATGCGTCGCAAGCTGGAAAAACAAGGGTACTCAACCTATGAATCCGGCACCCCGGCTCTCTTTGCCCGCTACGGCCTGAAGACGAACCACGAACTCTTCGGCGGCGTTCTGACGACCGACACGTATGCCCGTTCTCAGACGGCAACGAAGACGTACAGCTACAGCACGGATGAGACCACCCGTATTGCCGGCTTTACGACCTTCAACTTCGGGGCAGGCTACCGCTTCGGTAAGGACGGCAACTACGCCGTGGACGCTGAGTTCCTGAACATCTTCAATCAGACGTATCAGTACAACACCAGCTCCTACGAAGCCGGCCGTTCCTTCAACGTGAAACTTACGGCGCACTACTGATCCGCGCCGTGTGATGAACCTTCCGCCCCCCGGGGCGGAAGCCCCTTTCTTAACTCAACCACAGACTTCGCCGCATGAAGACCATTCAACGTCATTGGCAGAGCCGGGAGCTTGTGCTCATCGGCGTTTTTGCCGCGGCCGCCAAGCTTTCGAGCCTTCTGATTGCGCTAGCGGGCGGCGGCATGAATCCGGTGTCGCTCATCGCGAAAAACCTGGTGTTTACGACGCTTCTCATCGTTCTTTTGACGAAGGTGCCGAAGTTCGGAACGCTCCTGCTTTTCACTGCGGTGAGCATGATCGTGAGCGTGTGCCTCATGGGCGGAAGCCTCACCCTGCTCCCGTCGTCACTCTTGGCGGCGCTCGTCGGGGAACTCTTCGTGAAACTCACCGGCGGCGAAACCAAACCCTGGGCCCCGTGGGTGGCCGCGGGACTTTACGACCTTGTGAGTAAGGGCCTGTCGTTGGGTGTTTCTTACCTTTTCATGCGCGAATCGCCGCAGCTATTGTGGACCGTCGCTCCCATCGTGATTCTGGGGTACGCGGGTTCGTTGATCGGTCTGTGGTTCGGCTGGAAAACCGTCGGAGAATTAAAGCATGCGGGATTTGTTCGTTAAAGCCGCCGCGGACAACGCGAACCTGATGTGCCGCACGGACGCGAGAACGAAACTCGCGGTGACGTTGGCAACGGCCCTTCTCACGGTGGCGTGTTCAGGGCTCGTGAGCCAAATCATCCTTTTTGCGGCGACGCTCGTTTACGCGCTTCTCATCGAACGGCCGAAACTGTTGGCGGTGTTGTACCTTCTGATGGCCGTCATGATGTCGGTAGCCGCGGGCTGCGGCCTCGCGATCGAACACTGGTTTCCGGGGTTCGGCGGACTCTCGATCAAATCGCTCGTGATTCCGTTTCTGCGCGGTCTCTCGATGATGAATGCCGTCATGGTCTTGGCGCTCACGACGCGCGTCGAAGACTTGTTGGCGACCTTAGAGCGGATGCACCTTCCGTTCTGCCTCTTCCTGCCGAGCGCCGTCATGCTGCGCTTTATTCCGACATTTGCCAACGACATCCGTCAAGTGTGGGAGACTCTCAAAATCAAAGGCTGGCCCCTCGGCCCCACCATGCTGACACTGCAGCCCTTGTTGTCGGCGCGCCTTATTTTGGCGCCGATTCTTTTTCGAGCGCTCAAATCCTCGGAAACCTTGGGGGTCGCCAGCGAATTAAAGGGGCTCGGCGCCGCCAAGCGCACGATGAGAACCGACTTGAGAACGATGACCACGTTGGACGCCAGGCTCTTGTCCGCAACGATCCTCATCACGATCCTCACGATTGCGGCGGAAGTGCTTTTCAAAAACCTCTTTATGACGTCGGTGGGGATGCGCTAAATGACGACACCCTTGATTGATTTTCAGAACGTCACCTACCGCTACGCCAACGCGGAAAAAGACGCCGTGCACGGGATTTCGCTCACGGTCGCGCCGGGCGAATTAAAGGTCGTCACCGGAGCCTCCGGGTGCGGTAAGACGACCCTCATGCGGCTTGCGAACGGCTTAGCGCCCCAGGTCTACGGCGGAGCGCTTTCGGGCACCGTCACCGTCGCCGGAAAAAATGTTTCCGAGACGCCCGTCGCACAGTTGTCGGAATTGATCGGCACCCTCTTTCAGGATCCGGAAGAACAGTTTTTTGCGCTTTCGGTCGCAGACGAAATCGCCTTTGCCTTAAGAAGCCGCGGCGCAGCACCCGACGCCGTCAAAGAACGCATCACGGCCGCTGCGGAAAAAGTCGGCATCACGCATCAGTTAAAGCAGGACATTCACGCCCTTTCCGAAGGCGAAAAGCAGAAGGTGGGCTTAGCGGACATTCTCGCCTTAGGGCCCAAGGTGCTGATTCTCGATGAACCAAGCGCGAACCTCGATCCGGAAGCGACTGCGGCCCTTGCCGACACCTTGGCGCAGTTAAAAAAAGACGGCTGCGCCATTCTCGTCGTCGACCACCGGCTTTATTGGCTCAAAGACGTCGCCGACGCCGTCATCGTCATGCAGGACGGCGCCATCAAAATCGAAGGGCCGTTTGCGATGCTCGAAGACGCGCTGCTGCGCCGCACCTACGGCCTGCGGGCGGCTCATGTCGCGGATCCCCGTCTCACGCTCCCGCACGTGCCGGTGAACGACGTCGCGTCGGACGCCGTTTTCGCCGCGGATCACATCACGTTTGCCTATCCGCCCGCGAAAACCGTTTTCTGCAACGCGTCCTTTTCCGTCCCCCCGGGCATCACGGCGCTCGTAGGCGACAACGGCACGGGGAAAACGACGCTTGCCCGCATTCTCACGGGGCTTAATACGCCGACGTCGGGACGCTTCTTCATTCGTGGCAGGGAAGTCGACAAGGACGCCCTGATGCCGCACGCGGGGCTTGTGCTCCAGAACGCCGACCATCAGCTGCAGATGCGGACGGTGCGCGAAGAAATCGAAAGCGCGGTGCTTGCCAAAAAGAGCGCCGAAGCCCGACGCCGGGGCTTTTTCGCCCGCTGGCACCGGCCGCACCTTACGGACGCCGAACACGCCGCGGTCGTTGACCTCATCACGCGCCTGCGCTTGACCGCCGTTGCCCAACGCCATCCGCAAAGTCTTTCCGGGGGCGAAAAACAGCGCGTCGTCATTGCCTGTGCCCTTGCCAAAGACCCCTCCGTTCTGATCCTGGATGAACCGACGAGCGGATTGGACGGCGCCAACATGGCAACGATTGCCGAACTCTTAAAAGCCGAAGCCCAAAAGGGGCGCGCCGTCTTTTTGATTACGCACGACTTGGAACTGCTCTCTTCCTGCGACCGCGCGCTTTTCATGCGCGAACTCGCGCCCGACAACCTTTTGAACCATTAGGAAACCACCATGACTGAGCACATCACCCCCACTGCCGACAAAACGAAGATCATCGCCGACCTGATGGCGGCGCCGCACCCCGTGACGCTTGCGACGATCGCCAAAGCCCTCGGCACGACGGAACTTGCAGCCGCGCAGAAGATGCCCGAAGACGCCGTCGCGTTCGTAGCGGGCGACGTCTCGGAAAAATTTGACGACGTGTGGGCCGCGTTGGCCGCTTGGGAGAAAGTGACGCTCTTTCTCGTGCACGCCGGTCACGTTTTTGAAATTCAGGGGAAACTCACGGCAGGCAAGCGCGCCATGGGCTACTACAACATCCTCGCCAAAGACGCCGTGATCGGCGGCCACCTGAAGTACGATGACATCACTGCCATCGCCTTCGTGACGATGCCCTTCATGAAGCGCGAATCGCATTCCGTGCATTTCTTCGCCAAAGACGGAACGGTCGCTTTTTCCGTCTACGTCGGCCGCGAAAACCATCAGCTGATTCCGGCTGTCGTCGACGCGTTTAAGGCGGACAAGGCGCGTTTTACGGCTTAATGTCATTCGGCCCCGTTTGATTTTTTAAGGAGACACTTTCATGACCGAACCATCCGAACCCAAAACCCTCGTCGTCGCGACGTCCAAGACCGGAAACACAATGATCGTCGCGCACGCCGTCGCCGACGCCTACACCGCGGGCGTTCTCTATACCCCTGAGACAGCTCCGGCGGATCTCTCCCACTACGACACGGTACTTTTGGGTTTTTGGTGCGATAAGGGCGATGCGCCCGCGGACATGGCTTCGTTTGCCGACAAACTCACCGGCAAGAAAATCGGCTGCTTTGCCACGATGGGCGGAAACGCGCGGGACCCCAAAGCGCTCGCCTGGATGGCTAAAACGAGTGCTGCCCTCACCGAAAAAGGCTGCGGCAACACCCTTAAAGCCACGTTTTTGTGCCGTGGACGCATTGACCCTGTCCTCTTTGACATGATGACGAAGATGGCGGGGGGCTTGACGCCCGAACGCGAAGCGCGCCGCAAGGAAAGCGAGACGCATCCGGACCGCTTGGACTGCCTTAATGCCGTCGCCGCCATGGCGCCTCTTTTCAACTAATTCCGGTTTTCACGCATCATGCAGATTTCTTCCGAGGGACTCGCGTCCGTTTACGCGCTGATCGGACCCGCGGGCGTTGCGCTCATTCTTGTTGCACTTTTTGCGCTTTACGTGTCGCTCTGGCAGCTTTTTTACATGACGGCCGTCTGGCGCAACTTCCGTCGCGACTTTCTGGACCTGGAACGCGGCAAAGACCGCTGTTTAAAAGAAATCGATCCCAAGAAAGCGAATCCCTTAATCCGCATCATTTACGACATCGTCAAAACGCACGGGGATCACTCCGACGATATCCGCGCCGAAGTCGGCTACCTCTTTTACCGCAACTTCAAGCGCGTCACGAACGGCCTCTGCTGGTTAAAGCTCATCAGCGTGATTTCGCCCCTTCTGGGACTGCTCGGAACCGTCTGGGGGATGGTTGACGTCTTTCAGTCGATGAGCGACGTCACGCAGGCAAACGCCTCCGTCTTGGCCTCCGGCATCTGGTCGGCACTCATCACGACGATCATGGGTTTGACGATCGCGATTCCTGTGCTGGCCTGCTACTACTACCTGGTGCTGAAATTTCGGGGCTTTCACATTGAAGCGATCGAACACAGTTACCGCGCGCTCGAAGTCTGCCGCAAGGCTCAGGTAACGACGGGATCGAAGCGCTTTGCGGACGACGGCGAAGTCTCCGCGCTTCTTGACGCCCGCGCGTGAGGTTCTCGGCATGACACCGAACTTTTTCGACAACTTTGAAGACGAGCCGCAGATTGATCTCACGCCCTTGATCGACTGCCTTTTCATGCTCATCATCTTCTTTGTGCTCACCATGAGTTTTTCGCGGCCCGTGTTGGAAATCATTCTTCCGCAGGCCGAGCATGCCGAAAAACACTCCGAGCGTCAGGAAATCGTGCTTTCGGTGAAAGCCGACGGTTCCTTGTGGTTGGGCGACGACGTGACGACGTTGGAGGGACTCTCCGCAGCGCTTGACGCGGCGCCTGAGAAACTTCTCAACATCTTCATGGATGAAAAGGCCCCCTTCTCGAGTTTTGTGGCGGTCGTGGATCTCGCGAAGGTAAAGCGCGCCGGCAAATTCGTCATTTCCCCCCGTGAACCCAGCGACGCGTCCAGTACCGGAGCCCGCAAATGACTTACGCGGCCGTTGAGATCCGTCGGGCGGATCGGTTTGCACGCGTTGCGGTCGCCGCAGCAGCGCTGGGGCTTCTTGCGGCGGGACTGCTCACCGTCGTACAAAAAGCGATCGCCGTCCCGGAATTGACGAAAGGCATTCTGCGCGACGAAACGACGGTCGTCATCGAAACCGTACCGATGACGCCGGCGAAGGAATCCCTGGTGGAACATTTGTCAGACGCAAGCGACGTCAAAGTCGAAGCCAAACCCGAACCCGTCAAGGAAGAAACGCCGCCCCCGCCCGAAGCACCCAAGGTCATTGAAGAACCCAAGCCGAAGCCCGTGGTGAAAAAGCCTTCGGTCAAAAAGAAACCGGTAAAAAAGGACTTGCCCGTCGACAAGACGGAGGTGAAAGCAAGCGACGGCACTAAGACCCCGACGGCTCTGTCCGGGGGCAAATCCGCGTCTCCCGCCCAAGGAACTGCTTCGGGCGTCTTGACTGACGCGCAAAACGCCGCCTTAGCCAAAATCGTCGCCGTGATCGATGAACACAAACGCTACCCCCGCCGCGCGCGGCAGACGGGCGCGGAAGGCGACGTGGTGCTTGCGGTGACGATTGACGGGAACGGCATCGTCACCGGCGTCGTCCTCAAAAAACCGCACGCGTCGGTTCTGTTGAACCGCGCCGCGTTAAAGGCAGCTGAACCCTTGATCGGTGTGAAGCTCCCTTTGTCGGCGCCCTTGACCGTCGAAGTCCCGGTGCGCTTCACCATTTCGTGATCCGTTCGAGCGCTCTTACAATGATCGTTTCCCCTTTCTTTTTCCTCTGACGCGTATGCCCCGAACGACTTCCCCGGCGCCCGCCGAAAAAGCGGCCGCCGCTGACGAAACGAAGAAACTCACCCCGGTGCAGGAAGACTATCTCGCCGTCATTTACCGCGAGTCCTGTGAAACCGGGGGCTCGGCCCGCGGCTGCAAAATCGCGCGCGAGTCCGGCGTCACCCGCAGTACCGTCGCGATGACGCTCAGAGCCCTGCGGGATGCGGGCTATGTCACGTACGAACCCTACGGCCCCATCAAATTGACGGACGCGGGCCGTACGGTAGGAAAAACGGTGGTGGAGCGCCGCGTCATTCTGAAGGACTTTTTCCTCAACGTAATGAAGTTGGACGAAGCGACGGCGGAAGCGTTTTCACACCAGTTGGAACATTCGGTCACGACCGACATCCTGCAGCGCTTTGACCGTTTCAACACCTTTTACGCCGCTCACGCCGATTTGCTGAAGTTCTGAACCATGGCCGCTCTTACCATTACGCAACTCACGAAAACCTTTCACCGCGGCAAGCACACGACACATGCCTTGGCAGACGTTTCCTTTAGCGTCGAAGAAGGAGAAATCTTCGGACTTTTGGGCCCCAACGGCGCAGGGAAAAGTACGCTGATCGGCGTTCTTTCCGGCATCGTCATTCCGGACACAGGCCGCATTACGGTCTTGGGGCACGACGTCGTCACCGAACCGCGTCTGGCGAAAACCGCAGTGGGAATCGTCCCGCAGGAAATTACGTTTGATCCCTTTTTTACGGTACGCGAAACTCTGCGTCAGCAAAGCGGGTATTACGGCCTGCGGCATAACGACGCGTGGATTGACGAACTTCTGGAGAAACTGGGACTTGCGGACAAAACGGACGAAATGGTCTCTCGACTTTCGGGCGGTATGAAGCGCCGCGTCCTCATTGCCCAGGCGTTGGTGCACAAACCGCCCGTCATCGTGCTTGACGAACCGACGGCAGGCGTCGACGTGGAACTGCGGCACCGCCTCTGGGACGTGATGCGCGACTTCAACGCCAAAGGCCACACCATCATCCTCACGACGCATTACCTCGAGGAAGCGCAGTCCTTGTGCGGTCGGATCGCGCTTCTCAATCACGGGAAACTCGCGGCGCTCGATTCCACCAAGAAACTTCTGCAGCGCTTCTCCGGCGACCGGCTGAAATTCACGTTGGTGTCGGGAACGCTTCCCGAAGACGTCGCATCCTTCAACGCTCTGGGACTCAATCAATACGCCTGTGCCTACGCGGGAGCCGACGCGCTCCGAACTCTTTTAAACGAACTTCACGCCGCAGGGTGCGTCGTTACCGACATTGAAACGGGGCCCGCCAACCTCGAAGAAGTTTTTCTGCGTCTTACGAACGAATAAACGATGAACCGTCCTCAACCCTGTCCTTACCGTCCCTTTGCGGCTTTTTTGACACTCTTTGAAAAAGAGATTCACCGCTTTCGGAAAATCGCCCTGCAGACCGTGCTCGCACCCGTCATCATGGGGGTGATGTACCTTGCCGTCTTCGGTGAACTCTTAAACGACCGGATGCCCACCTTCGAAGGCGTCACCTACACCCAGTTTTTAGTGCCGGGCTTGGTAATGATGTCGCTTCTGCAGAACAGCTTCTCCAACAGCGCCTCCTCTCTCCTGCAGTCCAAAATCATGGGGAGCCTCATCTTCATCCAGCTGCCGCCTTTTTCGGGGTGGCAGCTGGCTTCGGCCTTCATTTTGGCATCCATCGTCCGCGGGCTTGTCGTTGGGGGCGGAGTTTTCGTCGCCACCTTCCTTTGGGCGACGCCCTATATCGAAAACCCCGTGTGGGTGCTGGGGTTCGGCTTTCTGGGGGCGGCGATCATGGCAAGCCTCGGCGTCATCTGCGGCCTCTGGGCAGATAAGTACGATCAGCTGGGCGCGTTTCAGAGTTTTGTGCTGATGCCCCTCACCTTCCTCTCGGGCGTTTTTTATTCGGTGAAGAACCTTCCACCCCTGTGGGAAACGTTGTCGCGCTTTAACCCCTTCTTTTACATGACGGACGGCTTCCGCTACGGCTTTTTCGGGCAAAGCGACTTCAATGCCTGGGTGTCGCTCTCGGTGGTGGCCGCAGCTGCCGTCGTGCTCACGGCCGTCGCGACGTGGCTTTTTGTGATCGGGTATAAGTTAAAGCGTTGACCCGGCAGTTCCGGAGCCTAAAACCTCGTGCGAAATATGATCACATCATACTTTGCACGAGGTTTTCTTTTGATGAAATTATTTTTAGCGACCTCATCTGCTGCATTCGAGAACACAAACCGATGGTTTTCAACAAGGATGTTTTCGGTCTTCTGACTCTCTGACCTTCCGCATCTCAATCGAAACGAATTGCTCTCGGCTCTTTTTGGCTTGGGTTGCGTCACCACCACGCCCGATGAGGATTTTGCTCTTATCGTCCTGAACGATATGGGCCGCTACCGCATTGCAGAAAACGTTTGAAGTCGCCGGGCTTCAGCGATAGAAACCACCATGTCCGTCACTTCTCACATGACGCCCGTCCGGCTCCCAATACCCTCCGTGGCCATCCGACTTCACATGAGAACCGTCCGGCAACCAATAGCCGCCGTGCCCGTCGCTTCGCGTATGGCTGCCGTCCGGATTCCAATAACCGCCGTGATTGTCACTCCTTGTATGACTCCCGTCCGAGTGCCAGTACCCGCCGTGACTGTCCGACCTCGTATGACTGCCGTCTGAGTTCCAAAAGCCGCCGTGGCCGTCGGAACGGATGTGTTCCGCAGCTGCGGCGGTACCGACCAGGACAACCGCCAACACTACTGCCAAAAATCGTTTCATGCCGTTCTCCTCAAAACGCCACTTCCCCAAAATCCGTCAAACCGTAACGTTCGTGAATGACTTCGGCGGCGTCCCGCAGTTCATGCCCCTCGAAATCGCACACCAAGCGGATGATGTCGCGTCCGTAGTGCTCGAGCTTCTTTTCGCCGATGCCGGAAATCCCGTCCATCTGACTGTAGGCCTTGGGACGTTTTTTGGCGATTTCGTTTAAGGTCGCGTCGGTAAAGACGACGTACGGAGGCTTACCCAATTCCGCCGCCTTCTGCTTGCGCCACTTTTTGAGTTCTTCAAAAAGCGTCATGTCGTCGTCATTTAACGCGTAGAGCTCTTTTTTCGTCCGCCGCCGCATGCGGGACGCGGTCGTAAAGCGCCGGATGCTGACGGTTTCGCCTTCCTTTAAGAGCCCCTTCACCTGCCCCAGAGCAAGCACGTTGTAATGGTCGGGATCCACCGTCACCATACGCCGCGCAAGAAGCTGCCGCAATATGCGGCGCCACGTGTCCGCATCCGTATCCGCACCAATCCCGAAGGTGGACAACGTGTCGTGCCCTTCTCGGAGCACCTTTTCCGTCTTTTCGCCCTGCAGCACGGCAATGATGTGCTGCGCGCCGAACCCATAGCCGCTTTTTTTAATGCAGCGGTAAATGCAGCTCACCAGCTTTTTGGCGTTTTCCGTCGCGTCGATCACCTCGGGCGGTTCCACGCAGTTGTCGCAGTTGCCGCAGTTCTCCGGCGCCTCTTCCCCAAAGTAATTGAGGATCATGCGCCGACGGCAGTTGACGGTTTCCGCCAACGCAAGCATCGCATCGAGTTTTCCCGAACTGCGGCGCTTATAAATTTCGTCCGCGTCACTTTGCTCAATGAAGCGGAGCTGGTTCATCACGTCCTTTAGCCCGAAACACATCCACGCGTCCGCGGGCAGCCCGTCGCGCCCCGCGCGCCCCGTCTCCTGGAAGTAGTTTTCAATGCTTTTGGGCATGTCGATATGCGCCACGAACCGCACGTCGGGTTTGTTGATGCCCATCCCGAACGCAATCGTCGCGCACATCACCAGACTGTCGCTCGTTAAAAAGCGGTTCTGTCGTTCCTGCCTCACCGCCGCGTCAAACCCCGCGTGATAACTCGTCGCATTGATGCCGTGTGCACAGAGGTAATCCGCCGCCGCTTCCACCGTAGCGCGTGAGAACCCGTAAACGATGCCGCATTCGCCGGGGTGTTCGTTCTTGATGAAATCCACCAAAAGCTGCAGCGCGCCGTCTTTGTCCTTCGGTTTTTCCACGACGCGATAACGGATGTTGGGGCGGTCAAAACTCGCGACGAATCGCTGAGGATCCGTCAAAAGTTTTTCGCAGATTTCTTCGCGCGTGGCGGTGTCGGCGGTCGCCGTCAAGGCGATCCGCGGCACCTGCGGCCATTTTTCGCGCAGGACATGCAGCGTGCCGTATTCCGGCCGGAAGTCGTGCCCCCACATCGAAACGCAGTGCGCTTCGTCAATCGCAAAAAGCGAAATATCGAGCTGCTCCAAAAACTGCAGCATCGAAGGCATCACGAGCCGCTCGGGCGACACGTAAAGAAAATCGAGGCGCCCCGCATAGGCTTCACGCCGCACGGCAATCGCCTCTTCGCTCGTCAACGTGGAATTGAGGCACGCGGCATTTAATCCCAATTCCTTTAAGGCGCCCACTTGATCGGCCATCAAGGCAATCAAGGGCGACACGACGACCGCCGTCCCTCGCCGCATAAGCGCGGGGATTTGGTAGCAGAGGCTTTTTCCACCGCCCGTGGGCATCAAAACGAGTGCGTCACGCCCTGAGGCCACGCACTCAATCACGTCTTTTTGAAAACCGCGGAACGTCTGCAGACCGAACACTTTTTCGAGAATCTGCTGCGCGGACTGATTACGCTCAACCACATTAACTCCGAAATCTTTCACCGACCGCCTCAGAACTTCATAAGCGGCTTCACTTCATCCCGCACGAACGTTGCGACGGCGTTCCGCAGTTCGCGAAGGTACCGCAACTTCGACAAGGTACCGCCGGCGGCTTTGTACCCAGCGTAATTCCCCATGTCGGCATTGACACCTTCGGGCGTCACGTCAGCGGCCGGCGTCGCCGCGGCAAAAGCCTTCAGGGCCGACGCATTCACGCACCACGTCGCCGCGAAGTCTCGGATTTCTTTTTTGAGCACCGCCTGCACCCGACGGTCAATCACGTCGTAAGCATCGCGATCCCGGAAATCCTCGGGTTTCAACTTCAGTTCCGACCACAGGCCGCCCAAAACAGCGCCCACCTTGGGGTTCGCCTTCTTGTAGTCCTCGATGTACTGCGAAATTCGGGCGTCTTCCTTGTCCGACACCGCCGACGCCGCGTCGTCCGCCTGCGGCATATGCGCCTGAATGAGCGCGACGAGATAGCGGAAATTCACTTCCATCTGCTTGACGGATTCGAGTTCATACTCAACGTCGATCGTGACGGGGTCTTCCGCCTCCGTACCGCCTTTATGCCTGAGCGCTTTGATACGCTCCAAGACGTTTTGGTAGTGTCCGAGATGCTCGTTGAACTCCTCGCGCGTAATCCCCAACATCTCGCGGATTTGCGTTTCATCGAATTCGTCGTACACCTCGGCTTCGCTCAACAGGCGATCCACCGCTTGGAAGGCCTTCGCGTAAGCCTGCAGCGCCGCCAACGTCGTCAAGTCGGCAATCGCCGCGGGGTTCGGCATGAGGCCCCGTAACTTCTTCACCGCTTCCTGGCACTTTTCCTGCGTTTCCGTCCACGAAGGCGCCGCCACGTCGCCGGTACTGCCGTTCGAATAGAGTACCAGCGCGTCGTTGATCGCTTTTTCGTACGACGCGGGCGTTCTCATCGTCACAATCTGCCCGAATCGCTTCGTGCGGTCATACAGTCGGTTCGTGCGCGAAAATGCCTGTATGAGGTGCTGCGGCTTCATGGGCGGCCGATCCAGAAAGATCGTCGAGAGACACGGCGCGTCAAACCCGGTCAATAACCGATCCACCACGATCACCAAGTCGAGCTGTTCGTCGCGGTTGCGGTACTTTGTTTTCTTGCGAGCGAGGCGATCGTTCAAATCGGCGTTGTAGCCCGCCAATGTCGCCATATCCCAACTCGTGCCGAACATGGCGTTGTAGTCCGTAAGCGCCAGTTCCATTTCCTTTTGATCCGCCGTCGCCCCGTCTTCGTTTTCGCCCACGGTGTACGTAATCGCCACCTTCGGAAAGTCGGGTAAGAGTTTTCGGATTTTCTCCGACACGCCGCCCTCGGCCTTAAAAGTCTTGAAGAGCCGGTAGTAACGCTGTGCGACATCAATCGACGGTACCGTGAGCAGCCCTTCATAGGCTTCCCCCATCGGCGCCTTCAGGTGCAGTTTGGACGCGGACTGATTGACGATGTAGTCGATGACGCGCTGCCGGTAATCGTCGGAATCGTAAAGATCGGGAAGCTTCCGATTGACGCGGGTTTCGAGTTCTTCGGTTTCTACGTCTCCGACCGTTTCTTCCGTAAAGAGCTTGAGTTTTACCGCCGTCGCTTCATACCAGTCGCGGTTAAACCCCATGCCCTGAATCTGAAAGCCCAATACGGCCTTGTCGGCAATCGCCTCCTTGATGGTGTAGGAATGCAGACACTTACCGTAAAGCGCTTCCGTCGTGCGGGCCAAATCGCCTTTCTGCACCCGCTTATTGACGTCAAAAATCGGCGTCCCGGTAAACCCGTACCAAAGACTGCGGCTGAAGAATTTTTCAATGGCGCGTTTCGTCTCCGGCGTCACCGCCCGGTGACATTCGTCCACCACGAAGGCAATGTTCTTCTCCCGAAGCTTTTCGGCGAGCGTCCGGTATTTTTCCGGCGCGTCCGTGTCCGTACAGCGCCGGATGATCGTCTGCAGTTTTTGAATCGTCGTCACGATCGCGCAGCGGTCGCGATTCTTTAACTTTGCTTCCAGGTCCGCCGTGCGGTCGGTGTTCTGCACGTCGACGTCGTCGCTGTCGGCGTAGGACATGAAGGACGACGACGTCTGCTGATCCAAGTCCTTGCGGTCGATCAAAAAGATCGTCTTATCCACGCTCGGAATATCGAGAAGGTTCTTCGTCACCGTGTAGGACGTCAAGGTCTTCCCCGACCCCGTCGTATGCCACACGAACCCCGAGCGGCGATCGCGCGAGGCTTGTCGGATCGCTTCGATCGCATGAATCTGATACGGACGCAGCAGGATGACTTTTTTGCGTTCGTTATCCAAAACGCTGTAGCGCCCGATCATCTGGTGCGCGAGCGGAATGTTGAGTGCGGCTTTGGCAAAGGCCAAGTAAGCGTCCACCGCCTCATTTTTTTCGTTCACCCATCGCGTGAGGAATTTTTCGTTGAGGTTGCCGCGGTTGTCCGCGGCGATGTAGCGGGTTTCGGCTCCGTTCGTCACCACGAACATCTGCACTAACCCCATCAATCCCCGGAACTTGCCTTCTTCGCCGTATTTTTTGATCTGCCGGTAGGCATCCATGTACGGGTGATCGACGTTCTTAAGTTCGATGTGAATCATCGGGAGCCCATTGACGAGAAGCGTCACGTCAAAACGACGGTCGCGCTCCCCCGTGTCTCCCGACGTACGGTACTGGTTAATGACTTCGTAAACGGAATTGCCGCCCGCAATTTCCCGGCTGTTGACGGCCACGAGACTCACCGTCCCCAGTTTGGCGTCTTCACGCGTCAAAGGAATCTGCGCCACGCGGTGTTCGCCCGCGAGCCATCGGGCCGCTTTGTAGGTGGTCTGCGCCTGGTCACAGATGAAGTCCTTCACCTGAGCCATTTCGGTGTCGGTCAACAACACCCCCTGCAGGCGGTCGATGTTGGCGGCGTTTAATTTCTCCCGCAGGTTCTGCCAGAGGTCGTCTTCGGTTCGGATATCAGGGCGATATGTCCACTGCGACACGTCGCAGGCAAGCTGGCGGATGAGGAGCTCTTCCATGGCGGATTCAAGCATCGGCATCATCCGCCTCCTCTTGCGCTTTTTCTGCTTCACTACGCAGATCAGTCAAGCGCTTTCCGTTATAAGAAAAATATAAAGCCCCCTGATACGCCCCGCAATCGTTCCTTTGGTCTTCCGGCAAAAAAGTTCCTACAAAAGGAGAAAGCTTATAAAGTCGCCCTTTGTATTCAACCGTATCATCGCTTGCCACTCTTACCTTGAGTCCGGTCGGAATGAACGTCACAAAGTCGTCTGGCTTCACTCCGATCATGCTGAACTTAAACCGTCTGCGGCGTTCTGTTTTTTCAACTCTGGCAGGTACCCCCGGTTCATCATCCTTCACGGGCTTATTGTTGCGATACACCGTTACTTCGCCGTCATCCAACGTCTTGGCAATATCTCGCAGGATGTCCAACGCCACCTGCGGATCTACATTGAAAAACTCTCGATTCTGGCGAATGCGCAGATCCGTCAGCCGGTCGATCATCTTGTGAACCAACTTTTCGACTTCGCTGTATTTAACAGTTTTGAGTGTTGCGAAGATTTCAAACGGTAGCGGAACCGCTGTGTTGTCTAGTTCCTTAGAACGTATGTCCACAGGACGCGAACTCTTTCCAATCTTGACCCAGTCTTCCCGGAAACTGGGATTGGTGAGGATGTAAACAAAACCTTCTTTCTTCATCTCTCACCTCATACGAACATCTGCTGCATGAAGGCTTGCTTCATTTTCTTCAGACGAAGCAATTTTTGCTTACTGCATCTTATCCGCTTGTCAACATGCAGAAATAAATGCGCAATATCCTTCTGTTCTGCATGATCTATCAATGGAACAGGCATCGCCTTCAATTCTTGCTGTGACAAAGTTGGGATAGCCCCTCCAACAACGATAGCTGTTACATATCGTTGTGCTGTAGGTGACTGCATATAACTGTACACAAAATAAGCCTCTGCCTGCTGCTTGTTAACCGTAATCAGTGCTATCTGCGGATTAACTGTAGCTTCAATATCCCCTCGATCAACCAGTCCTATTTTTCCAACTGTCGACCCCGTCTTTGTGAACAAAATATCATCTTTTATTACTTTAATTTCAGGGGACTCATCGTACTTTTTGCGTGTTATATAAGTTCCTTCTTCCAAATTTATATGTCCGTCAGAAATGCTTCCCGGTGCCAGTGCAATAACCCCTTCTTCTTTGTTTGTAATATCGGCTCTCGTATATCCACGAAACCCTATTCTTCCTCTTAAATTTCCTACTTTTCCAAGGAATGTTTTTTCCCAAATAGGGAAGTCCGATCCATCCTCCCGCTTGAACCGAATCTCTTGACTGAATATCTTCTGTATCAGTCCGGATTTGAGTGTCTGCAGTGCGGTGAGTTTACGTTCGGCAAGACCGATTTTTTCGTCAAGCGTGGAGAAAAATTGGGCTATTCTGTCTTGCTCCTGCTTGCACGGGAGTGCCACAACAATTTTCTTCAAATTACCAGGAGAGACTTCCAAAAACGTTGATCCGCTGGCTTTCTTTTCAAGTTCTTTTTGGAATCGTTTAGACGCAACGAGGTAATAGAGAAACTCACTATCCACCGATGATTTCCCTATCAAGGATTGGAATCCCTGATTAGTGCAAACATCCCCTTCAAAATTGTTAATTGAACAAGCTCCCAATGTAGCCCGGGTGGTCAGAACAATCGCCCCCTTAGGCAAGAGTTTTGCGCTGGAATTTTTTAAACCATCCTGCGTTATCGTCCGTTCACTCGAATGAACGTACTTTGTATTGATTTCTGTCGGAGTCAACCATTGGATAGAGCCTCCCCAGTAGGAAGCATTTCCCGTTGCGGGGGTGCCGCCACCACAAGTCTCCGCAATATCCCCAACCTTTACAGATTTCCAATCTTCAAACAGAGAGCCATCAGCAGACCTAAACCTCAACTTCGGATTCGTCATGCCTGCACCCCGTCAAAGTTGAGGCCCAATTCCTTGAAGAACCCCGCAAGCTTCTCGTCCACCGCCTTCTCTTCTTTCTCGATGGCAGCGAGTTCCTTAAACGTCGCCTCCAAATCAATCGGCGCTTCCTCTTCGCTCGTATCGACATAGCGCGGGATGTTGAGGTTGAAATCGTTCTTTTCGATCTCTTCAAACGTCGCAAGATGCGCATACTTTTCGACGTCGGTACGGTTTTTATAAGCGTTGAAGATTCTCTCAATGTGCTCGGGATCCAAGAAGTTCTTCGCGCGGTCTTTGCGGAATTCCTTGGACGCATCAATAAAGAGCACGTCGCGGTTCGTGTTGTCCTTTTTGAGCACCACGATGCAGGTGGCAATCGGTGTTGAAAAGAAGATGCCGGCAGGCAGTCCGATCACCGTATAAATGCTGCCCTTCTTGAGAAGCGTCTCACGGATCGTCCCTTCGGCGCCTCCGCGAAAGAGCACGCCGTGCGGCAGCACGATGCCCATCGTGCCGGTGTTTTTGAGGTGATAAAACCCGTGCAGCAGGAACGCGTAATCCGCCTTACTTGCGGGTGGCAATTTCCGGAACTGCGCAAAGCGGGGATCGGAGAGAAGACTCTCTTTCGCGTCGTACTTCTGGGAGTACGGCGGATTCATCACCACCGCGTCGAAATTCGTCGGTTCATCCGTGGGCCAATCGGCATCCAGCGTATCACCGTTGCGCAGATGCTGATGCGTACCCGGCACCCGGTGCAGCATCATGTTCATGCGCGCTAAGTTGTAGGTTTGGTTTTTGAGTTCCTGCCCAAAGAAATGCACGGCCGCTTTGTTGTCGACGCCCTTCTCGTCGTCGTTTTGAATGCAGTTCCTGATCTGCAGCAAAAGAGAGCCCGATCCGCACGCCGGATCGTAGACCGTGAACCCATATTTCTTATCCTGCCCCAGCGTCACGATGCGGGCGATCAACTGCGACACGGCCTGCGGGGTATAGAACTCCCCCGCCTTCTTGCCGGACTCCGACGCAAACTGCGAAATGAGGTATTCGTAGGCGTCTCCCAGCGCGTCTTCCTGATACTGACTGAAGTCGATATCCGCAAGCGCCCGGATGACGGACGAAATCATTTCGTTGCGCTTGTCCGGAGTCTTCCCCAAGTCCTTGGACTGGATGTCGAAGTCATCAAACAAGCCTTCATACACGCCGTCACCGGCGTTTTCCACGTCCCGAAACGCCTGACTCAGCTCATCCAACATGAAAATGCGGTCGTTGATGCGGCGATAAAACGCCGTAAAGGTTTGCCGCGGACGGATGGCGCAGCCCAATCGGTCGCGCAGTTCAATCTGCAGATCCTGCCAGTCGTCCGAATCCTGTGCTTCTTCGTACGCGGCCTGCGCGGCATCCAGACTTTCGGGCTTTGTGTCGTTCACGAGCTCATAGGCTTCCACCAACGTTTTGTCGGAGAGCGCCTTATAAAACACTAACCCCAAGAGGTAGTCCTTGTAGACGTCCGCCGACATCACCTTACGCATTTCGTCGGCCGCGGCCCATAAGGCCGCATTGAGATTCCGCATTTCGGACGCCATGTTCCTTCCCTTAAAAACTGATTGAATCTTTGAGTCTGCAAACGAAAAAATCCGTTGCCACAAATAAGTCTGCTCATTTTAATAGGGATCTTTTTCTTATCACCATTACATTGCAGCACGCTATAATGTCAACAGTTGTTGATAGAATTGGTTTATATCTGTTAAACACAAAATAAAACAGAAGTATCAAAAAATTATGGGCTAAATAGTGGTTAATTCTGAGAATAGAACACGCTTTGTTTCTTACCGAGTCTTTCCTACGGAAGCTTTTGAGAAATGGCTCAAAAAATTCAAAGCAAAAGATTGCGAAGTGCTGCGTCGAATCAATGCCCGGTTAATGAACATGACTCAGGGGTGCTTTGGCCATGTGCGTTCAGTCGGTGCTGGGGTTTCCGAGTCGAAAATAGACTTCGGCCCCGGATACCGAATTTACTTCACTATTCGACAAAACATTCTGGTTATCTTGCTTATCGGGGGTGACAAGAGCACTCAAGAAAAGGATATTCAAGAGGCTAAGAGGTTAGCCGAAAATTTGCCTGATATTTTATGATTTATATGCAAAATGACAACGAAACTTGGAAAAGAATTTGATATTCAGGATTACCTGCAGAACGAAGAAACAGACTTCAATGCCTTCTACAACGCCTGCATTGAAGAAGATCCCGGCGATGGCTCGCTTGTTCGTCGTGCTTTAGCCGAAATCGCTAAAGCGCGCAGCATGACATCCCTTGCCAAACAAACCGGGTTAAGCCGACAGTGTCTCTACAAAGCGCTTCTCCCGACCAGCAAGCCGAGTTACGAAACCATCTTCAAAATCGCCCGGGCACTGCAACTACCTACTCCATTACCAGCGGCCTCGTGAAACCTTTTGGGATAGATGACACGAAGCCCGGTGTTACCAGCACAGGGCTTCGTTGGTCTCCTCCTTCCGAAATAACCTTTTTAACAATATGGTTAATATGGTCAGTGAGACATCGTCAAGTTGTATATTAGGGACATACCATTTTGTTTATTAGGAACCCTGCAAAGTGTTTATTATCTCGTTGTTTAATTTTATAAATTAAACAATAGAATCGCTTTATAAACATAGATTTGTACTTTTGCTACAATATAGCCAGAACGGCAACTTTTCTCACAACGACGCCGCTCGCGAAACACCCTCTCCGTTCCGGCTCGTTATTCGTCGTATCCCGGCGGCCCTTTTTGTTTCTTCATCAGCTGAGCAATGCGTTTGGCTTCCCGATCCCGCCAATCCGCAAACAGCCCCCTCAACCAAACGCAGGCCGGGTTGTTATGGGTGTAATCCGTCCAAATCAATTGACACATCGGATTGAAACTTCGATGTTCCGGCGGCAGTGCCAAAACCGTCAGATTGTTGGCCCGCATCGCTATTTCCGCCGCACGCCACCCCAGTATGCTGATGAGATCCGTCTGTTCCAACGCTTCCCACCCAACGTTCAACCGAGTCGTCAGCAGCTTCGTATGCCCGCGGTAACGTTCGTTGGGGAAAAGCCCCTGATCCGGCCCCGTCCATCCCGTCATCCGGTCGATCTTGCCCGAGATCCGATCGAATTTCTGCAGATCCTCGTTTCGCAGCGGTCGCTGTAACCGCGTCAGCGGGTGTCCTTTTCGAACCAATACCACCCGATCCGTCGGGTACAAATTCAAAAAATGCACGTTGGGCGGCAATTCCACCGCCGTAACGATGGCAAAGTGGAACGTCTTCGAAAAGAGTCCGCTGAATTCCCCGCCGTGATAACTCACTTCAAGTCCCGCCAGCGGCGCCTGCGTGATGAGTTGCGGCAACACCCCGCCGACGATGTGCCCCACTTCCGCCATGGCGCAGGAAATGCGAAACATCGTCGTACATTCCGCCGGATTGAAATCATCGGGTTGCTTCAAGAGCTGAGCCGTTTTCAAAATCGTCCTCAGATGCTCCTCAACCGAGTCAAAGTAGTCCGTTGCGGTTAATCCTTCCTGACCTTTCACAAAGCAGGCGTTGCCCAAAAGACTGCGTATCCGGTTGACGGCACGGGACGCCGCCGAAGGTGACCATCCGAATCGTTCGCCGGCGCGCACAATGCCGCCGGTTTTCCGAATTTCCAACAAAAACTGCATATCCTGCAGCGAGAGCTGCGCGAGCTTACCCATCTCGTCTCCTTCGTGCCTGCCGACATTCGTCTCAAAATTTTTCCGTCTCCATTTTACCTTGTTGCGTTTTTCGAGATTAATCAATCCCATATTACGGCATTCATCGGAATTAAGCCGAAAGTAGAATCACCGACGTCTGAGTTCAATCTCAGATTCATCTAAGAATTCCGTAAGAGAGGAGTTTCATCCATGTTCCGCAGACAGTTACTCGGTTGCGCCGTCGCAGCCGCACTTGCTTCGTCTTTTTCCTTCCCGGCCTTTGCTACCCAACAGCTGACGACGGATCTCGTCATCGTGGGCGGCGGTCTTTCCGGCCTTGCTGCGGCACAGTCAGCGGTTGACCAGGGCGTCAAACCCATCGTTCTCGAAAAAGAAGCCGCTTTGGGCGGCGGCGGCAACTTCCCCGAAGGCTCTCTCGGCGTCGGCACCCGCTACCAGAAAGAACACGGCATCAACACCACGGTTGAACAGGTGCTTACCGCCGCGCTGCAGTTCCATCACTACCGCGCCGATCCGGACGTTCTGCGCGTTCTGATTGCCGAATCCGGCAAGACCATTGACTGGGTGATGGACAAAGGTGCCGAGATGCGCGGCATCCGCACGATGTACCCGAAGGAAGAATCCCTGATGACGTGGCACCTCTTTAAGGGCGGCGCCGCCGGCATCATTCAGCGTTTTGCCAAAGAAATTCGCGCCAAGGGCGGCAAGATTCTGACGGAAACTCCCGCACAGAAACTCATCGTTGAAAACGGCAAGGTTGTCGGCGTCGAAGCCGTAGATGCCGAAGGGGAAAAGATCCTCATCCACGCGAAGAAGGTCATTCTCGCCACGGGCGGTTTCGAATCCAACAAGGAAATGCTCGCCAAGTACGTGCCCGACTCCTCCGCGCTCGGTATGTTTGAACCGGTGTGGTACCGCGGCCCCGTCACCGACGGTAAGAACGGCGACGGACGTACGGGTGACGGCATTCGTATGGCACAGTTGATCGGTGCCAACGTGAAGGGCATGCACGCTCTCGCCGGCAACGCACCGTATCTCGCGGATATGCCCCCGATCAATCAGTTCATGGGCGACGACTACCTGAAGCAGGGTCGCTGCGCCCTTGCCCAGCCCTGGCTCTGGGTGGATCAGCACGGCAAGCGCTTCTTCAATGAATCCCGCGGTTCCGTGTTCGTCGACGTCTACAACGCCATGACGACGGCGGGCGGCGTGATGTACAACATCATTGACCAGGAAAAGTATGACCTCCTCGTCAACAAGGGCGCTCTGCTTCCCTTTAACGCCATCGTCCATGCCGGCGTACCTCTGAAGGCTTTGCCGAAGACTTTCGAAGTCGGCATGCAGCGCGGCTGGGCCTTTAAAGCCGACACCATCGAAGACCTTGCGAACCAAATCGGCGTACCCCCTGCCAACCTGAAGGCCACGATGAAAAAGGTGAACCAATACGCCAAGGCGGGTAAGGATCCGGAATTCGGTCGTCTTCCTGAACATCTCTCAACCTTCAACCTGAATAAGGGCCCCTACTACGCCTTGAAGGGCATCCGTGCCTTCTTCCTCACGTTGGGCGGCGTAGCCGTGAATCCGAAGTTCGAAGCGCTGAATCCGCAGGGTGACGTGATCGACAACCTCTACGTCTCCGGCCAGGACATCGGCGGTCTTTACGACTCCTCCTACGACCTGCGCTGCGAAGGGTCTGCTTCGTCCTTTGCCATGACGTCCGGCCGTCTTGCGGCTGACAACGCCATCCGGGCCATCAAAGCCCGCAAGTAACCTCAGGACTTCCCTGAAGCAACGAACTGCCGGACAAGGGGTATCCTCGTCCGGCAGCGGCCCCTCTTCTCACAAGACACAACAATGAAAACGTCCGTCCTTCTTACCGCATTCACAGTCGCCTGCCTTGCTTTTTCCGTTCAAGCCGCCGACATGCAGTTCAAACACATGCAGCGCGGCATCACCTGCCAGCAATGCCACGGCGTCGCTTCTCCCAGTACGCCTGCCAAAGCCAAAAACTGCAACAAGTGCCACAACTACAGTGCGTTGGCCGAGCAGACGTCTCCAGCTAAGAAACCGAACCTGAAATTGAATCCTCACGACAGCCACGCCGGGGAACTCCGCTGTACACTCTGCCATCGTGAACACGCCGCAAGCGTCAATCACTGCAAGACCTGTCACAAGAGCAGCGATCCCAAGTTCAATTTCAACGTTCCGTAAAAAATCCACGTCTGCATGGCCCTTCGGTTTTCGCCGCGTTTTCTCATCGCGGCTCTTTACTTCAATGTTTTCTGCACCGGCATCGCGCAGGTCGTCATTTCCATTGATCTCACCGGATGGGCCGCTCGCCTTACCGCAAGCCTTACCGATCTCGGTACCGTCATCGGTGCGTTCGGCATCGGTCGCCTTGTCATTTACACCGTTTTTTCTTTCTGCAGAAACCGTCTTTCCGCCCGACAAATCGTGGCAGCGGGAAGCAGTTTTCAGATTCTCTATCTGGTAACGCTTCTTCTCGCGGAATCCTGGCAGACCGCCGCCGCAGCCGTTCTTCTAGCCGGCATATCCGCCGCTCTTTTTGATGTCGGTAATTTTCCCCTTCTCTGCACACTGTACGAAAATAAAGCTCCGTCTCTGGGGATTCTCACCAAAACCGTCATGTCGTTCGGCCAACTTTTGCTGCCTTTCCTGTTGACCGCTGAAGCCTTTTGGTTCCCGGACGCTCCCTTTGCTGCCTTAGCGATCCTTCTCGCCGCAGGCTCAGCAGCCGGATTGGCCGCCGTACTTCTGACGCCGATGCCTTCATCCGTACTTTCCCAAAAGCACAGTAATCCTTTCGCTTTGACAACCCTGCTTCCTTTTTTGGGGTATTCCGTCTGCAGTTACGCAAGCTTTGCCGTCGTTATGCTTTGGATGCCGTTCTGCATGCAAACGGAGCTCGGACTTTCCGCCGACGCCTCCCGTCTGAGCTTAACTGCCTTTGCACTGGGCTCCCTTGCGGCCGGCCCCGTTCTTGCCTGGATTGTTGCCCGTCTCAAAGCACCCGGCCGTCTGCTGTGGTTGCTGCCGTTGGCTGCGGCCGTCGCCACAGCCTCAGCCATTGTTTTTCCCTCTCAAGCCGTCATGCTGACGACAAGCGCCGTCGTAGGCGCAACGGCAGCCAGCGGCGTCTACCAATTGGCCGTCGTTTTTCTCTGTCTCAAACACAAAACCGCGCAACCCCAAGTTACCGGCATTTATCTGATGGCCGGTGCTCTGTCCAGCGTCATTCTTTCCATGGCTCTGGGCTGGCTCGCCGAAAACTTACCCCATCAAATCCTGACCACCGCCGTCATCTGTGCCCTGCTTTGCGCTGCACTGGGATACCTCTGCAGTCGTCGAATCGTTCAACCCTGAAACCTCGGCCACTCCGTCGCCTCGTCTCCGCCCATCACCACACAGTCCTTGCGACAGAACGCAATGCCGTAGACATACTTTTTACCGCAGCGCAGTTTGTCCAAACGCTCCGTATAGTGCTTGTCCCGAATCTGTTTGAGGGCCGCCTCCGCAAAGTCATACATATCCTCTGGCTTGTCGCAGCGCTTGATTTCAATCACGACACCGATGCGCCGCGAACCGACGCCCGAAGCGAAAACAATATCGGCAAAGCCGTCCCCCGCTTCACCGTTGGAAACGAAATTCCCGGTCGGCAATCCCGCACAAGCAAAAAGCGCTGACAAGAATCCGTGGTAATAGTTTTCCGCCGGTGATTTCGCCGCCGCATCCCGTACCGACACGTAGCCCTTTAAAAGCGGCACCAACACCTCGGCCATTCCGTCGGCGTCACCTGAAAGCGCCGCTTCCACGAGTTTTTTCCCGTGCGCGGCAAAACCGGCATCGGCGTCCGAAAACCGCTCCTTCACATTTTTCACAAAGGTGTTAAGGACTTCTTCATTGGAAATCCGTACTTGATAACTGTCGGCTCGCGGCAGATGCTTTACGACCGTCAGATCCCCGGCAAAAAGCAGCAGCGTCCAAAAATCTGCCGAACGGCTGGCGCTAAAACTCTGACCCGCATCAGGCGCCCGGCGTCAGTACATAGAACCGACCGTTGGTTGATTTTTCCAGAGTCGCCTTTCCGTCACGGGACTCAATGTCGCCGTAGCCACGGACGGGACTGCCCTTCACAGCTTCCTCGTACCAAATATTGAATTCGTAGACCTTTGTCGTCACTTGCGCCGATCCCCCCGGATACGACGACGGCTTTTCAGCCAGCGTAAAAGTCAGCCGGTTGCGCCACGTTCTTTTTCCGGTCACGGGATCCGTTGCAAAACCGCCGGCATCCCGTTCCATGCGCCAGATGACGGCGCTCGTATCAAATCCTGCTGCCGCAAGCGCTTTGTTGACGAGTTCCGTCATAGAACCGATTTTTTTCTGCGTCGTCTCGTCCGTGCCGTACTGATGCCGATTGTTCGTGAAGTCACCCACTGCCTCCGAATCGATGATGCCGGCGGTCGCCTCCGTAAAGAAACCGTCAATAGACGAAATGGCACCGTTGCCGATCTTCTGCTCGTACCCGGCCGTCTCACGATCCTTGCCGACCAGCCACTGCACCAACAAGTCCGCATTGTCCGACTTCACCAAAATTCGATCCGGTTCCGTGTTGTCACCCAACCCGTCAGAACCCGTTAAACCATGCTCCGTGCACTCGACGGAGAATTGGTAGCCGGCATCGTCGTCGCCCTCGTATCTGACTTCGTAGGAACCGCCCGTCGGGCAAAGTTTCAGGCAGGCCTTACCTTCACTGCAATTGTCGCCCCCCAACTCGTGCAGCACGGACGTCACGGCCTCATCCGGATTGGGAAACACCGATCGGAAACTCTCGTCGATCTTCGTAAACGCCCAGCGCTGGTGCAGCGTCTTAATGACGAGCGACCGGTGATAGGCGCATTTTGTGGCGGCAGCCTGCTCCTGAATGTCGAAGTACTTCGGTACGGCTACCACAGCGAGAATGCCGAGCAGCACCAGAACCATCACTACCTCAACAAACGTGAACCCACCGGCGCGACGAAGCCCCGCTCCGCGGCGATACCGTACTTGCAGAAATATTGAGAGAATGACAGTCATGCCAGAATTTTATCTGAAAACAAGGCCTGACCACCTACAGAAATCCACTGAATTTCAGTGTACCGACAACGACTTTTCAGCACACTCTAAAAACGGACGGCCGCCGAAAGTTTCCCCTCGGCGGCCGTCCATCATCACGTCAAACGACGTCAGTCAAATCAGAAGCGGTGTTCTTCCCCGCCTTCGAAATCGACGGGCTTTGCACGCTTACAAGGTTTGATGACGAGGCTCGGATGCGTTTCTTCCTCAGAAGGCAGCGGCGCAATCGCTGCGAGCGTTCCGTGCTTGCGACGCAACTCTTCGATGTCGCCGAATTCGAGCGCACGTTCCGGGCAGCTTTCCACGCACACGGGCTGACCACCTTTGGACGTGCGGGCGACGCACCCGTCGCACTTACGCATTTTCTTTGCAACCTTATCCAACTGAGGCGCGCCGTAGGGACAGGCCGCGGCACAAGCGCCGCACCCGATGCACTTGGCGGTGTCGATCACGACAAGTCCGTCTTCCGCACGCTTGTAGTGCGCCTTCGTCGGGCACACCTTCACGCAGGCGGGATCGGCGCATTCATTGCAACCCATCGAGACGTAGTACGCAAAGACGTTCTGACGCCACGTACCGTCCCAATTCTTCTTCCATTCACCGCCTTCGTACTCCACGACGCGGCGCAGGTTCAGACCCACGGGGGTGTTGTTTAAATCCGCACACGCGACCGAACAGGTGCGGCAGCCGGCGCAGCGGGTGGTATCGATGTAAAAGCCTTTCTGTGTCATGTTTTCCTCCCGCTTTTAGGCCTTGCGAACGTCAACCAAAATGTTGTGCTGGGCGTTGCCCTTGGCGTACGGACTCGGCCGATGCGCCGTGAGCGTATTGATGCAGCCGCCGACGTCAACGCGTTTGCCGTTGATGACTTCGGGCTTATACCAAGCGCCCTGCGGGATTGTGATGACGCCGGGCATGATGCGGGGCGTGACGCGAGCGGGGAGCTGAACGATGCCGCGGTCGTTGAAAACCTGAACGGTGTCGCCGTCTTCGATGCCGCGCTTTTCCGCATCCAACGGGTTCATGAACACCACGTCCGGATGCAGATCGCGCAGGTGCGGCAGGTTGTGGAACGTCGAATGGATGCGGCCGTGGCCGTGGAACCCGAAACACTGCAGCGGGTACTTCTTTGCCAGCGGATCGCCCGGCATATCCCAGGTGCGCCAGAAGACGGGGATGGGCGAAATGACGTCGCCCTCGGCCAACTTCCAGTCCGCCGTTTCTTTCGCGAGCCGTTCGGAATAAATTTCAATCTTCCCGGAGGGCGTCTTCAATTTATTCTTTTCCGGATCACGGCGGAACGCTTCGAGAGCAATCGGATCCTTACGGTAGCCCCAGACTTTGGCCATGCCGTTCTTCCAGAACGTGTCGAAATCCGGGAGCTGCGGCACCTTCTTGCGGGTTTCGTCGTAGCACCACCGCACCCACTCTTCCTGCGTGCGGCCTTCGGTGAATTTCTCTTCCAGACCGAGTTTGGCGGCAATCAAGCGGCAGATTTCCCAGCTCGGCTTTTCTTCAAAGCGCGGTTCCACCGCCTTCTGAATGGCGAGCATTTCCGCAACGTCGCCGTGGCTGCCGCCCTGGCAGGCCGCGTCGTTCGTTTCGGGGCCCAGCGTATCCGGCAGCAGAATGTCCGCGTAGCGGCACGACGGCGTCATCATGTTGTCGCAGACCACGACGAATTCGAGTTTCGTCTCGTCCTGCAGCACCTTGTCCGTCCAGTTGCAGTCACCGTGCTGGTTGATCATGGTGTTGCCGCCGGAGTTGACGATCATCTTGATGTTCTGCGTGAGCTTTTCCGCGCCCTTCAAGGCGTCCGTCCGGCGCGTCATTTCCTTGCCGCGCAGAATCGCATCCGTCCAGAGGTACACGGGGATCGTCGCCTTCACGGGGTTCTTGCCGACGGGGAGATACACCGCGGGGAAGGAGGTATTGCCTTCATGCGCCCCGGTGTTCGTACCGGGCAAACCCACCTGCCCCAAAAGAATCGGCACCATCGCCACGGCACGCGCCGTTTCTTCGCCGTTGGCCTGGCGTTGCGGGCCCCACCCCTGCGACACGAACAAGGGCTTCGTCTTCGCCATTTCACGGGCGAGATTGCGGATCACGTCCACGGGGATGCCGGTAATCTTCGAAGCCCATTCCGGCGTCTTCGGGGTCTTGTCTTTGCCGTGCCCCAGGATGTAGCTCTTGTAGTCGCCGTTTTTGGGTGCGGACGCGGGAAGCGTCTTCGCGTCGTAACCCACGCAGTACTTGTCAAGAAACGCCTGATCCACCCAGTTATGGGTAATGAATTCGTAGGCCAAAGCACCGATCAGCGCAGCGTCGGTACCGGGGCGGATCGGAATCCACTGATCGGCGCGCGTCGAGGCCGTATCCGTAAAGCACGGATCGATCACGATGATGCGCGGACGCTTTTTCGTGAGAGCCGCATCGATCTGAAAACCCTTACCGCCGCCCGAAGGACGCGTCACCGAGGGATTGTTCCCAAAGAGCACATAGAGTTCGGCATTCGCGATCTGAGAAGGCAGCGACGAGGGACGACCGCCGTAAGTCAGCGGGAAGGAGGCTGAACCCTGGGCGTTTGAATACGAGCCGTAATACTTGAGGAACCCGCCCATCAAATTCATGAGGCGCTGCCAAGCGCGACGCGAGCTCACCAAGGACTGCTGACCGGAACAGTACTGCCAATAAATGGCTTCGTTGCCATAGGTGCCGCGGATCCGCGTCCATTCACGGGCAATGGTTTCCACGGCTTCGTCCCACGTGATGCGTTCGAACTTCCCTTCGCCGCGCTTACCGACACGCTTCATCGGGTACTTCAGACGATCGGGAGAATAAATGCGCTCCCGCATGGAACGGCCGCGCTGGCAGGCGCGGATCTGACGGGGCCCGAGCGTGTCGGGCTGGGTGTTATCCGTTTCGATGCGGATCACCTGACCGTTCTTGGTGTAGCAGCGCAGGGGGCAACGCTGACCGCAGTTAATCACGCAGGCGCACCAGCGGTAGGTACCGTAGTCGTCCACGGCAGCAGCGACGGCTTTGGCCAAAGGCGTCATGACGAAACCCGCCGCTGCGGCGGCCGCAAGCAGCGTTCGTCGGGAAACCGAGAGCGAAATCATTTTCTATCTCCTGGAAAAGTGTGAGGGCAGCCGAACCGTGTTGTTTTTTTGAGGTCGGATTCGGCCGATTTTTTCGAGGAAGATGCTAACGGGAAGCCCGCGGTTTCACTAAACGATTTTCAGACACGTCATACGCATTTTTGGACAACGTCGTTTTACCTAAAACAAACAACGACTAGCCTTCCGAGTCGGAAACCGTCACCGTCGGCACAATGAGCTGATGCGTTTTTACATACTCGCCGGGCGTCATGCCGAAACGCTTGGCAAACGCGCGGATAAACGCGGACGTCGTCTTAAACCCGGCCGATCCCGCCGTCGCTTCCACCGAAAACCCCGCCGCAAGATCGTCCAACGCATACAGCATCACGCAGTGCTGCCGCCATTCGCCGTACGTGAGTCCGGTTTCCGACAGCGTCAGACGCCCCAACGTTTTCGCGCTTACGCCCATGTCGGCCGCTTGGCCTTCTGCCGTCAGACAACGAAACGCCGGATATCCCAAGCGCTGAAAAAGCGCGATCAGCCGCCCGTCGTGCGACACCGGTGCAAACCCACGCGGCAGACGCGGTGCTGCCAAGACTTCTTCAATGATGATGCTCGCAAGGCGTTTTGCATGAATGCCTTTGTCCGTTGTGCCGTAAACCGCAGCGAAGTGTTTGAGCATCTCTGCCGTCATAGAATTCAAAAAGCAGCGCAACGGCTCCCCGGGCATCTTCCGTGCCACTTTCGGCGCAATGTGCAGCGACAATGATTTCGTATCCATCGCCTGCACCACATTGTGCGGACACCCCGGCGGCACCCAGACCGCGCAGCGCGACGGCACAGCGACAAACCCATTCGCCAATTCCAACCCGTAGCGTCCGCCTTCGATCCGCATCCCGATCATTCCCGTCGGATGCGTGTGCAGCGCCCGGCGTCCATGACTGTCGGTCGTCGAAGCAAAAACGGCCGAAAACGCATACGGCGTCGTGTCGTTGAAATCGATGTTTTCCGGCCAGGCAACCGGACGAGCGGCAAGCGGCATCTCTTTTCTCTAAAAAATGGGGATGACGGAACTCTACATGTCTTGCGACATTGAAGTGCCCCCATCAAACGACATTAAAACGAACCCATCCTTTTCAGGGGTAGAGCGCAGGTTTTACTTACAGCCGCTGCCTCTTTGATCGCCTCATCAATCATCGTTGAAACGACGATATTTCGCCTCAGCCTCTGCCTCCAGGCGTTTGGCCCGCTTACAGGCTGCCGCCGTAAAGAGCACGTCGGACGACGAATTGAGCCCCGTCTCACAGGAGTCCTGCAGCACGCTGATGATGAAGCCCACGGCCACCACCTGCATCGACACGGCGCTGTCAATCCCGAACAAACTGCAGGCCAAGGGAATCAGCATCAGAGAGCCCCCGGGCACCCCGGCCGTACCGCAAGCACACACCGACGCCAACAAGGACAAGAGTACCGCCGTAATAAAGTGCACTTCAATGCCCAGCGTATGGCACGCCGACAGCGTGAGCACCGTAATCGTCACTGCGGCGCCCGCCATATTGATGGTGGAACCCAACGGAATCGACACCCCGAACGTGTCTTCGGGAAGGTTCAGCTTGCGGCACAGATTCATGTTCACCGGAATGTTGGCGGCGGAGGAACGCGTGAAAAACGCCATCACGCCGGATTCCTTAAGGACCGTAAACGTCAGCGGATAGGGATTTTCTTTCGTGCAGTACCAAACGATGAGGGGGTTCAGTACGAGAGCCACAAAAGCCATGCACCCCAAAAGAAGACCCAAGAGCTGCGCATACCCCACGAGAACGCTGAAGCCTTCCGTCGCGAGCGTATTCGCAACCAAACCGAAAATTCCGACGGGCGCGCAACGGATTACGACGTGCACGATGAATTCCACGCCGCCCGCGAGGTCATTCAGAATTTCACGGGTGCGATTCGAAGCCTTCTTGAGCGCAATGCCGAGCCCGGCGCCCCACGTGAGAATCCCGATGTAGTTACCGGTCAAAAGCGCATGAACCGGATTGTCCACGGCTGATAAAAAGAGCGTCTTCAGAACGGATCCCACCCCTTCGGGCGCTGCGGCTTTAGCGCCTTCAACCGCGAGCTGAATCGTCACGGGGAACGCGAAACTTGCGAGCACCGCCGTCACCGCGGCACAAAACGTCCCGACGCAGTAGAGAACGAGGATGGGCTTCACGTGCGTTTCCACGTCAACGTCCTGGTTGGCGATTGCCGCAGAAACGAGGGCCAGCACGAGAACCGGTGCCACGGCCTTTAAAGCAGACACAAAGAGCGTACCGAGAAACCCGGCGTCCTCGGCCAAGCCCGGCATAAAGCACGCCGTCAGTGTCCCCAAAATAAGCGCCACGACAATCTGTCGGATGAGAGAACCGCCCATAATGAAGGGCATGGCGCGGCTCAAAAGTGTTTTCTTTTCTTTCTTCATCGCCTTTTTTTCCTGTTGATCGAGCCCGTTGTTCGATTTTCTTGCGAATCTAAAAAAGCCGGGCTTTGCGAGTCCGGCTCGGGCTACGGCGTGTGATAAAGAAAGAATACGCGAAGACCGCGCAAAAAATCAAACCATAAGTGACTAGATTGCAATCAAAATTTATGGCTTTCCCAGAAAAAACTTATTTGATGCTTCCTACACCTGTCTACATCAATAGTGATGACGACAGGCGATGATCGTCACACTATCTTCATCGAAAACATAAACCAAGCGATGCTCATCGGTGATTCTTCGACTCCAAGCTCCTGCCAGCTCATACTTCAACGCCTCCGGCTTTCCCATGCCTTCAGTTGGGTGCCTAAGCGTATCTCTGATGAGAGTGTTTATTTTCTTGACTATCTTTCTATCAACTTCCTGCCAATAACAATAATCATCCCAACCACCGCTGTACCAGACCAGTTTCATCATGGTACCTCTGTCAGCGTGTGGGTTTCCAGATTTCTCTTGTGCCGAACATCATCCAACGCCTGCTTTAGGTATTCCATGTTTCCTTTCGAATAGAAAGGATCTGCCACAGGCTTAAACGGGAATCCGTTACTGGCAACAATCTGTTTCAAAAGGATTCTGACAGCCGTCGTCATATCCATGCCTATCTGGTTCAATACCATCACAGCATCGTTACGCAACGCATCATCAACACGTACTTGAATATTTGCCATAAGAGTGCTCCATCATTGCCAACAGCAATATATTAACACTACTTTATCTTTATCAGTTTTTCCTGCAAAAAAGGGTTCATCTTGGATTTTTAGGAAAACAGCTAAAAACTTGACAAAACAGTCCACGGCTGCATATGCAGATAGGCCCCTCCCTAAAAACGAGGGCGATGTGGACGATAGGCGGAAGCAGTTGGCGCTTCGCTTGAACTGCTTCCGCCTATCTAAATTCTCGCCCTCGTACTACGGCGTCAAGCGGCTTTCGCGGCATATCCTCCGTTCGAGCCTTGACGGCGCCACCCTCCGCTGCCCGAAGGCCTCTCAACTCCAGTCAGGAGAATTTTCGGGAAGGGGATTACCTACAAATATGCCGGAAGACCCCAAAAAAAGCCGACCCGGAATGCGTCCCGAATCGGCCTTTCGTTATGTCAGCTTTTTGAAAAATCAGTCAGCGCCGTACTTCTTTGCCGCTTCTTCTTCGAGGCGTTTCGCACGCAGGCACGCGGCCGCCGTGAAGAGCACGTCGGACGACGAATTCAACGCGGTTTCCGCCGAATCCTGCAGCACGCCGATGATGAAGCCCACGGCCACCACCTGCATCGCCGTCCCGTTGTCGATCCCGAAAAGGCTGCAGGCCAAGGGGATGAGCATCAGAGAACCGCCCGGCACACCTGCCGCACCGCAGGCGCAGAGTGAAGCCACCACCGAGAGAAGGATCGCGGTGAAGACGTCCACATGCACGCCCAACGTCGTGCAGGCCGAGAGCGCCAGAACCGTAATCGTGATCGCCGCGCCCGCCATGTTGATGGTTGCACCGAGGGGGATCGATACGCCGAAAGTGTCTTCGGGAAGCTTCAGCTTGCGGCACAGATTCATGTTGACCGGAATGTTCGCCGCCGACGAACGGGTGAAGAACGCCATCACACCGGACTCACGCAGGGTGATGAGAGTAAGCGGATAGGGATTCTTACGAGTGCAAATCCAAACGATGATGGGATTCAAAACCAGCGCCACGAAGAAGAAGCACCCGACGAGAAGCACCAAAAGCTGCGCGTACCCCACGAGCGCGCCGAACCCTTCGGTCGCAAAGGTGTTCGAGACCAACCCGTAAATGCCCAGGGGCGCGAAACGGATCACCACGTGCACGATGAATTCCACGCCGTCGGCAAGATCGTTAAGCGTTTCACGGGTACGGTTCGAAGCCTTCTTCATCGCAATGCCGAGACCCACGCCCCAGGCAAGAATGCCGATGTAATTAGCGTTTAAAAGCGCGTGTACGGGATTATCCACCACCGAGAGGAAGAGATTCTTCAGCACTTCGGCAATGCCGCCCGGCGCCGCGGCCTTCGCGCCTTCGGTCGCCAACTGAATGGACACGGGGAAAAGGAAACTTGCCGCCACGGCGGTCGCCGCCGCTGCAAACGTACCCACCAAGTAAATGACGAGAATAGGCTTAATGTGACTGTCGGCGTTCACGTCCTGGTTGGCGATCGCCGCCCCCACGAGTACGAAAACGAGTACGGGTGCCACGGCCTTCAGTGCGGACACAAAAAGCGTCCCCAGAAAGCCCATGTCGACAGCAAGCCCCGGCATGAAGTACGCCGTAAGCGAGCCCAAGATGAGAGCAATGACAATCTGCTTCACGAGCGACCCGCCTAGGATAAGGGGCATCGCGCGGTGAAATAGGGCTTTTTTCTTTTCTACCATTTTGGTTATCTCCGTAAGCAGGCGCCGGTTTCAGAGAAAAAACCATTTCGAAGTCTCAGCCGTTTCATTTTCGGGCTTTCGGCACACCAAAAAGTCGTCCGTCATCAGGTCGGAGATCCTATCTTTCGAAAGCGCCTCTCCGCGTTATTCCTGACGATGCTTCGCGCACTGCGATTCATCAACGGCTTCAGGATACGACACACTTAGATACAAATGCAACTAAAAAGGTCGAATTTAGGCAGTTGTTCTTAGAAAATTCGGGGTTTAAGCCGTTTTTCGCCGCACTGCCCCCGATAAATCACTCAGGCGTAGAACACCGGATTTTCTTCCCTGAGCTTATTTTGCGTCCGGCGTTCGTGATCCGTGAGCCACTCCAACAGAACCCGCACCCGCCGCTTTTCGCACGCCACTTCCGTCGCGTACACAAAGCACGACGCCGCCTTGCGATGCCACCCCGGCAGCACAGGCACCAGTTGTCCTGACTTTAGGGCTTCGGCACAGTGGTACAGCGGCATATCGGGTACGATGCCCCCGCCCAAAATCACCGCCGCCCGCACGGAATTGAGGTTTTTGAAGGTCATCGAACTCTTCCAGTGCAGCGGCACGCTTTCGCCGTCTTTTTCCAAGGTTTCCGTAGGCTGACGCGACGGCGCCTGCGTGAGAATGCCGATGTGATTAATCAACTCCGAGGGGTGCTTCGGCATCCCGTGCTTTTTCACGTAGAGAGGAGACGTCACCGCGACAAACGGCATTTCGCCCACATAGCGCGACACCAGTCCCGGAATTGGCGTATCGGGCCCGTAACTCACGGCGACGTCGATCCGCGGCCCGGTTTCGTTTTGGAAAATCGCCGGCACGCGCCCCGCGAGGTCGTGGAGTTCCAGCTGCAGATCGGGGTAGATCTTGAGAAATTCCACCAGAGCCGGTGCAATTTCCAAGGGCCCGATCCCCGCGTGCGCCGCAATGCGGATCACGCCCGCCAGAGCATCCTTGTCGCCCTTTAAATCCGCCATCATCTCATCGTGTCGCGCGAGCAGATCCTCGGCTTTCTGGCTAGCGCGCTTACCGAGATCCGTCAACTTCATCGAACGGCCTTCGCGTTCAAACAACGGCAGTCCCAATTCCGCTTCAAGCGCCTTCACCGCGCGGCTTACCGTACTCGGCTCACACTGCAGTTTCTCGCAAGCGGCGTTCACGCCGCCCGAACGCACGACTTCGCAAAAAAGCCGCCACAGATGCAGGTCATCGGTTTTCGTCATTCCATTTGTCCTTTGTTTCCGTCTTCGTACACCGCATTGTGCCCGTCCGCAAGCGCTTCACCCAATAGCCAGGCCCGAAAGAACCTTTCCAAGTCCGACGAATCCGCGGCAATTCCCCGCCGCCGATCTTCGTACACGGCCTTCACCAATGAGTCCCGCAGAAACCGCACGTGTGAAGCGGGAACCCGATCGTCCGGCGTCCGCCCTTTCCCGCGCAGATACCGATCCAAAAAGAGGAACGTCGTCCGCGTATTGCCTTCGCGAAATGCGTGTATCTGCCACAGGTTCGCCGCAAGATGCCGAATCATCTCGCTTTCGTCCAACCCGACGTACGAAAACCGTCTTTCCCGCGAAAGATCGTAATCCAACGCCGCCGCGATCTCCCGGCAATCCGCATAGCGCACGGTGTCGCCCGCGAGTACCGGTTCGGCTTTGGTGAGGTTGCAGGTACGGATTGTTCCCGCAAACGAGAAGACGCCCGCAAAAACCGCGGCATGCACCCGCAGATAGTCCGTCACCGTGAGGCGGCACGGGCGTCTCTTTTCCGAGAGGAACCCCACGATGTTGACGGCCGTCTTGTCTGCCAACGTCGTTTCTTCTGTTCGCCTTTCCAACCAATAGTCCGCCCCCCGTCGCCGCACCGCTTCCAACGTGAGATGTCCCGTCGTATGCTGATGCGCCAATTCCAGCAGCCGCTCGGACACCGACCACTGATCCACGGCCTGCAGCCCCACGGCGACGGCCCAACGGGAAGCCCGCGTTTTTCCCCGCACGGAGCCGCTTGCCAACGCTGCCCGAAATACCGTACAACCGTCCGTCACAAACGCCTCCGACAGAACCAATACGCCGCCGGCAGCGTCACACACGCCATCAGCGCCGCCGGCCACAGTGCCCGCGCGATGTCCGTCCAACCGGCGCCCGCCAAATACGTACGGCGTACGGCCACCAACCCGAACCTCAAAGGATCGATCCACGTCAGCGCCTGAATCCAATCAGGCATATTTTCCACCGGCGTAAAGAGTCCGCCCAAAAGTACCATCGGCACCAGGAACACAATGACGAGTAAGAGCGCCTGCTGCATGGATTTCGCCGCTGCCGAGATCGCGAGTCCCAAGCCCACGACTGCCAAGAGGAACACCGCATCAATCACCAAAAGCTGCGAGAAACGCCCTGCAAACGGAATCTCAAACCACCACAGACACGCCGCGAGAATGAGGCCCCCTTGAAAAGCGCCGATGACGCACGGCACCAAGGTTTTCGCGAAAATAATCTGCCCGGTGGTAAGAGGCGTCACGGAGAGTTGCTCGAACGTCCCCTGCTCCCTTTCGCGCGAAATCGCCAAGGCCGCCAACACCACGGTCTGCAGCATGCCGATCATTAAAATCAACCCCGGCATGATGAACCACTGCGTGATGTTGTTGACGTTGTAGAGAAGCCGCAGCGTCAAAGCCGGGGCCTTACCGAAATATTCCGCGTTGAAGTTCGCCGCGACGGTAGCAAGGTACCCCGCCGCCAACTGCGCCGTCGTTGAATTGCGACCGTCCACGATGACTTCGACGGGGGCTTCACGCCCTTCCGTGAGACGCCTGGCAAAGTCAGGGGCAATCACGGCCACCACGAGAGCGTCGTTTTCTTCAATGGCGCGGTTCACGTCCGACACACTCGAAAGCGTCGCTTCGCGGCGAAAGATGCCGCTCGCTTCAATCGAGCGCACCAATTCAGAGGACGCCGCCGAGTGCGAGAGGTCACACACTGCGTAAGGGATCCGCTCCAAATTAAAGCTTGCGATGTACCCGAAGAGAATGATGTACATCACCACCGGCACGATGAGAATCATGCGGCTTCGCTTATCTTTCAAAACGGAGAGAAACTCCTTTTTGACGACTGCTTTTGTGGAAGCTGAAAATAGTCCTTCACTCATCGCCGAATCCTTTTGGCGCACATCCGGTACGCCAGGGAAAGAAACACCGCCGCAAACCCCGTGAGCACCGCAAAGTCCCGAATGACGAGCGACTCCATGCCGCCCGTCAAGAACCCGACGCGCAGCAATTCCATGTAGTAGACGGGCGGAAAAAGGTGCGCGATGACGTTCGCCCACGCCGGGGCACTTCGAAGGTCAAAAATGAACCCCGAGAGAATGACGGCGGGCAGAAACCCCGCCAACACCGTCACCTGGCTTGCCAAAAACTGCGAACGCGTTTTTCCGGAAATAAAAAGTCCCAGACCCAATCCCATCAGGAGGTACAGCACGGAACTTGCGGTCACGATTGTCGCGCTGCCTCTCACCGGCACGTCGTAAAGGAAGACGCCCGCGGCAAAGCACAGTCCCCAGCCCGTCATGCCGAGAACAAAATAGGGAACGGTCTTCGAAATCAAGAACGCCAACGGAGACACCGGCGTTGCCATCATCGCTTCCATGGTGCCCCGCTCCCACTCGCGCGCGAGCACAAGCCCCGTCAACATCATGCCCGTCAACGTGAGAACCACCACCATCAACCCCGGCACCAAATACCAGCGGCTTTCCGCGCTTTCGTTAAACCAAATGCGGGGCGTTACCGTGACGCCCGCCGCGGTCTGCGATTTCGCCGCGATGACGCCCAGTGCCCCCGTGACGGCGTTTCCGACCATCACGGCACGCGTTGCATCAATCCCGTCCACCGTGAGACTTTCCGTCAGGGCGCCGTCCGAGAGTTTCATCACCAGGAGTCCTTCGACCGTAAAGTCCTTTAAGAGCGCTTCGCCTTCTGCGCGGGTCTTTACGGGCGTCACTTTAAAAATCGGGTTGTAGACGAGATCCGCCGCTACTGCCGTCGATTCCCCGGTGCGCGCTTCGTCCGCCACGGCGAGCCGCACGTCCCGAATGTCAAACGTAATGCCGTAGCCGAACAGCAAAATGAGCGTCACGGGCATCACGATTCCCAGCAGAAACGCGCTCTTGTCGCGCACGATCTGTCGCACTTCCTTTACGGTGAGTGCTGCCGTATGGCGCCAAAAATCCGACTGTCGACTCATGCCGCCTCCTTCTTTTTCCGCCGGAAGTCCCTCACCACGCGGATAAACGCCGCATCCATCGAAGGCGCCCCCGCCCGCACGGCTTCGGGCGTGCCGGCAATGATGGTTCTCCCCGCGTCCTGAATGATGAGGCGGTCGCAGTACTGCGCTTCTTCCATAAAGTGCGTCGTCACGATGATCGTCGTGCCGTTTGCGGACAACTCCGTCATCCAGCGCCAAAACTGGCGCCGCGTCGGCACGTCCGCCCCGCTCGTGGGTTCGTCCAAAAACAAAATCGCCGGCCGATGAAGAAGGGCCGCGGCCATCGCAAGGCGCTGCTTGATACCGCCCGAAAGCGACTCCGCCGGACGCTTTCTCACGCGGGTAAGGTCAAAAGCCGTGAGAAGGGTTTCGATGCGCGCCGCCGCGTCTTTTTTACCGAGTCCGTAGGCACCCGCAAAAAAGGCCAGGTTTTCTTCCGCCGACAGCGTCCCGTAGAGCGAAAACTTCTGCGACATGTACCCCAAGCGCCGACGCGCTTCGGTACGAGACTCCCGCACGTTGCTGCCCGCGACCGTCAGTTCGCCTTCCGTGACGTCGATCAGTCCGCAGAGCATCCGGAAAGTCGTCGTTTTCCCCGCGCCGTTGGGCCCGAGAAGTCCGAAGATTTCCCCGGGATGCACGTCAAACGACGTTTTATCGACCGCCGTAAACGTCCCGAAGCGCCGCACGATGTTGCAAGCCGAAATCACGGGATCGGCAACGACTCCCGTCGCTTTTTCTCCCGTTAGTCCCGCAGCCGGTTTCGTGCGGCCTAAAAATTGAGTTCGATGCACCAAATACCCGTCTTCCAACAGCGGTGCCGTCGCCGTCACCCGACAATCGGGATAAGCCGCAGCCAAACCGTCGGGCGTCACACCGTCCTCAAGCAGCACGTGTACGCCCCCTGCACTCGGTACGGCGTCGAGCACCCGGGGTTCGTCGTCGGAAAGCACGGCCTGCAGATTCCTTAATTTCACCCCCGGACAACTCACGAGACAGGTGCGTCCCGCGGCCGCCGCCGCAATTACCCGGGGCGCCGCCCTTAAATGCAACACGCCTTTTTCCAAAAGGAGCACGTTGTCGCAGAGCGCCGCCTCGTCCATGTAGGTCGTCGCCACCACCGCGCTCATCTTCCCCGGGCCCACGTTCTTTTTGAGAATGGCCCAGAGTTCCCGGCGCGACAAAGGATCCACCCCGACGCTCGGTTCATCGAGAAGCAACAGTCGGGGGCGGGTTAACAACGCACACGCCAAACCCAGTTTCTGCTTCATGCCGCCCGAAAGTTTCCCTGCGGGACGCGCCGTGAATCTCGTGAGATCCGTCATGGCGAGAAGTTCCGCAAACCGCGTTTCCCGTTCCTTTTCCCCGAGCCCGAAAAGATCAGCATAGAGGAGAAAATTCTCCATCACCGAGAGGTCTTCATAGAGCCCGAATTTCTGCGGCATATAACCGATCAACGACTGTGCCGCAGCCTCTCCGACCTGAATCGTTTCACCCAACACCGAGACCGTCCCCGACTGCGGTGCGAGAATCCCTGCGGCGATCCGCATAAGCGTCGTCTTGCCGGCGCCGTCCGCGCCCACCAAGGCCGTCAGTTCGCCCTCGGCCGCTTCAAAGGTGATGTCGTTCAAAAGCGGCGCCGACACGCCCTTTTCCGTCCGGGTGACGTGACTGAAACTGAGGAGTGCCGCCGTCATGGAATTACTCCGCCGTGAGGTTCACCGTCACGGGCATCCCGAGCCGCAGAAAATTCGAGGCCTCCGTCACCGTCACCCGCACTTCGTACACCAACGACGTTCTCACCGCTTCGGTCTGCACGGACTTCGGCGTAAATTCAGCCACGGTCGACACAAAGCCCACCGTCCCTTTAAACGTTCGGTCGGGGTAGCTGTCGCTTATGACGGTCACGGTCATCCCGGGCTTCACCTTATCGAGATTCACTTCGTCCACCCAGGCCCGCACCCACAGGGGATTCATGAGGGCCATTTCCACGACGGGCGCGGTCGCCGACACCATATCGCCCGGTTCCTTCAGGCGCGACCGGATGACAGCCTCCGCAGGCGCCTTCAGTACGCAGTGCGCAAGCGCCCGTCGGGCTTCCTCAACCTGAGCCTCGGCCGTCGCGAGCTGCGCGCGATAAACCGCAATTTCTTCAGTTCGCGTTCCGGCAAGCAGCCGCTCCAATTCTTTCTGTGCCGCGGCTTTCTGCGCAGCGTCCACCGTCGCCTGCGAGCAGAGCTGATCCGTCCTCTGAACGCTCGTCGCGTGCCCCAACCGCTTTTCCCGGACACACGTGCGCTCAGAGAGTCGGGCCGCCGCCGAAAGGGCCTTCACCCGAGCGCGGGCGGCGGCAATGTCTTCCCCGCGGGCACCGGCCAATGCCAAATCCAGGTTTTTCTGCGCCACCGTCTCAGACGCCTGAGCCGTCTGCAGCGCAATGCGGTAGCGCTCATCGTCCAGCGTCCCAACCACGTCGCCCACCTTCACGGTCTGTCCTTCTTCCACCGCCAAAGTCGCCAAACGCCCGGCCTCTTCAAACGCCAAACGCACCGTCCGCGTGTCCACGCTGCCGTAAATTCTCCCCGCGGGGGCCGCGTCCTGCCATACCGCGCAGCCAATGCCTGCCGCGAGTCCTAAAACCGCAACGACGGCAATCACCGCTTTTTTATTCATGGTTTCTCTCCGTCAGATCGGATTCCTTCGTCGCTTCCGCAGCTGCCAAAGCCGTTTTCACGGCGACCCTCACCCACTTCAACCGTTTTTCTCGCGGCTGGCGGCAGTTTCTCGCAAGCAGAAACCTCACGAACATCGACAAGGCATAGAACACCTCATCGTCCTTATCCGCGAGCGGCTGGTCAAAACACGATTTTGCGAGACGAATAAAAAGCGGTACCTTGTCTTCGCCGGCGGCATCCAAAACGGCCCGTCCCTGCCGGGTACGAATGAGTTCCGCCACATAGTCGGGCGCTTCGGTCAAATAGTCGGAAAGCTTCGTAAATAGCGCTGTCAATTTTTCTTCGGGCGTCCCCTCCGCAGGAATTTCCGCTTCCGTCACAAAGCCCAAAATGCGTTTTTCCGCCAAGGCCGTCATCAGCGCTTCCTGATTGGGAAAGTAGTGATAGACGAGGCTTCGCGCCACGCCCAATTTCCGGGCGATTTCCACGAAGGAAATGCCCGGCCGGTCGCTCTGCATGCACTGCCGGCAGGCTTCTTCGAGAATGAGTTCCCGACGTCGGTCGGGTGCAGTACGTTTGGCGCGCGGCGCCTTGGGGGCTTTTTGAGTCATCGCGAGTGCACTTCGGCTCTATTGAACATCTGTAGATTACATGATTGTACAACCGTACAATTTAATTTTCCGCTGTCTTTACGCAATTGACGAAAAACAAAAATTCGCCGATCCTCCTTGGCAGGGTTTTCCCTTGATGATTGCACTTTTCGCAACATTCACCGATAAAAACCGCAACAAAAGAAAAAGCATTCCTGGCCCTCATCCCCATGTGCTGCCGAACAGAACGACTCATCCATTGCGTATTTTGCAACGATACCCTGCAATTTTTGACTTTCTTCTTTTCCGCCTTTCTGAAACACTGACGCTCGGCCGAAAAAGAGCAACACGCGGCCCCTCGTTCACCTTCAACCAACCAAGGAGATTCGATCATGACCTGGCAGATCTGGCTTGCCGTCGCAGTGATCATTCTTACCGTCTACGGGCTCGTCAAACGTTACGAAACCCGTATGCTGCTTCTCATCGCGGGCTTCGTGATGTGCATCGCCGCGGGCGACCCGATGAAAGCTTTCCAAGCCTTCGTGAAAGGCATGACGAACGTCACACTCGTCCCCGCCATCTGCGCCGCGATGGGCTTTGCCGCCGCGGTGTCCGCGAGCGGCTGCGACAAACATCTCGTCGCCGCGGTCGCCAAGCCCTTAAAGAAACTGGGCGGCTTTTTGATTCCCGCCGCGACGATTCTCACCTTCGCGATCAACATCGCCATCATGAGTGCCGCCGGTACCGCCGCCACCGCAGGCGCCACCTTCATTCCGCTTCTCCTGCGCGCCGGCATCCGTCCGGCGGCAGCCGCTGCGGCGGTCGGGGGCGGCACGATGGCAGGCCTCATCCTCAACCCGGGCTGCGCGCACGACATCTTCATCGCGAAGATCGCCAACATGGGCGTGATGAACTTCATCATCTATGCCGCGCCCTACATCGTGGGGCTTGTTCTCCTTACCGTCCTCGTCAATTCCGTGCTGATGATCGTCAAAAACAAGGATCACCAAGCGGCGGATGAAGCCGGCCAAGTCGAAGTCAAGGAAACCGCCGAATTCCAGGTGAATTACCTGAAGGCGCTCGTTCCCCTCGTGCCGCTGGCCGTCCTGATGGTCGCCACCGTCTGGTTCCCGAAAGCGGGCGTAGACGTCGTCGCCGCCATGCTCATCGGCATCGTCTGCATGGCGCTCGTCACCCTCATGAATCCCGGCGAACTCTCCAAGGCGTTCTTTAAGGGCTGCGGTTCCGGTTACGCCTCCGTGATCGGCCTCATCGTTGCCGCCGGCGTCTTCGCCGCGGGGCTGCAGGCGACGGGCGCGGTTGCCGCCTTCATCGACCTCTTGAAGCATTCGAACGCCTTTGCCCGTTGGGGCGCCGCCTTCGGCCCCTTCCTCATGGCCGTCGGCACGGGTTCGGGCGAAGCCGCCATCTGGGCCTTTAACCAGGCCGTAACGCCGGAAGCCGCAAGCTTCGGCATGGCGCCGGAATCCCTGGGGCTTCTCGCGATTATGGCCGGTCAGTTCGGCCGTACGGCGAGTCCCTTGGCAGGCTGCATCATCATCGTCGCGGGCTTTGCCGCTGCGGATCCCATCCAAGTCGCCAAGCGCCTCTTTCCCGGCATGTTGGTGGCTTTGATCGCCGCCGCCCTCGTCCTTGTTTAAGTCACTTACGCCGGGCGACTTCACGCGCCGCTCGGCCAATAAAACCATCAGGAGTTTCACTATGAAATCGTTTCGTCTTCTGCCGCTCGCAGCCGCCGCTTTAACCGCTCTCTCCGCTCAGGCTGCCGATGTTGAAATGTTCGGGTTCTTTGATCAGGGCCTTGCTTATGTTCATGAAGAATTGAATGCCGGAATGGCTTCGCCTCAGGGCCAGAGCTATAAAACTGCCAATACGGTTGGTGCCGACGGCAAGGTCGCTGACGGCATCACGCGTTCCAATCTCGCTCAGGGCACGGGCAACGTCAGCACCTGGGGTATCAAGGGGAGCGAACAGTTGACGCCTGACACCAAGGTGATCTTCCACCTGGAATCCGGGTTCCTCGCGGACGACGGTTCCATTTATGGCGGCAAGAACCAGATTTTCGAACGTGAGTCGTCCCTGGGGATTGAATCTCAGACTTGGGGCCAGCTGAAGTTCGGCCGTATGCCCGCACTCACCACCGGCTCCGGCACCACCGGCATCTTCAACAGCAAGACGAATCCCTTCGGCGCCGGCTGGGGCAACATGACGGGCGGCTGGAAATTCGTGGGCACCTTGGCCGCGGCCCGCCACGACAACATGGTGAACTACATCTCCCCGTCGTGGAACGGCCTTAAGCTGCACGCGCAGTATTCCTTTAAATCCGCCATCAGTGCCGATCAGGAAGAAGGCAAATCCAGTTCCAACCGCTGGGCCGCGCTCGGTGCTTCTTGGACGGGCGAAAAGTTTTACCTCGCAGCCGCCGTCGACTGGCTGGATGCGGCAAGTTACGGCCCGAAAGATACCGTCGTTCAGCAAAGCCGCGATGCCTACAAAGTTCTTGTCGGCGGCCACTACAACTTTGACTCGTTTAAGCTCTACGGCTCCGCGCAGTACATGAAGAACATCGCCTACATAGGCGGGTACTCTACGAAGGAATTTGCGCCGCTTGCCGTCAATCAAGCTAAGTCCGACCAGAAGGGCTTCGAAGCCTGGGCCGTTGCTACCGGCGTGGACTTCAAGGCCGCGGGCGGCACCGTCAAGATGTCCGTGGGCTACGGCGCCGGCGAGGATCAGAACCTTACTTCCGACAACAAGATGCAGCGCGTCAACGTCGGGCTCGGCTACCAGTACCCGCTCTCTAAGCGCACGTCGGTTTACGGTATCACGGGCTACTTCTGGCAGGACGCCGATTGGCAGAAGGATGACATCACGGCTCACGAAGTCATCATCGGCCTGATGCACCGCTGGTAATCCCTCTTAAAAAGGACGGCGGACATGAAAAGCCGCCGTCCTCGTTTTTCTTTTGTGTTTTAGTCAGGAAACATCATGCTCGGAATGCATATGGGCCGCGTTCCCGCCGCCTCCGCCGACGAAGATCGGCCGAATCATCCGCGCCGCCGGGATACCTGCGACTGGCTGTTCGACATCAACCGCGCCAGTCTCGTTGCCAACGTCGAATCCGGCCTCTTGGAAAAACCGCTCGCCCGCACCATTGCCGCGGCGCTCGACGCCATGGAAGGCGACTGGGAAAACGCCGGGAGCGCCCGTCCCGAGCTCTACATCACGTTCGAACCGGAACTCTTGAAGCGCTGCGGCATGACGGCGAGCGTCCTGCACGTCGGGCGCTCAAGCCAGGACATTCTCGCCACCGCCAACGCCGGCCTCAACTTGGAACGCCTCACCCGCCTCATTGCGGCCGCCGCCGACGTCGTTTCCGCCCTGCAGGGCTTGGCCGAACGCGAAATCGACGCCGTAGTACCCGCCTACACCAACGGCGTTCAAGCGCAACCCACGCTCTTTTCCCACACCGTGAACGCCCACCAGCAGGCCTTCCTGCGCGACATTGACCGAGCCTTCGAGTGCATTACGCGCTTTGACGCCTGCCCCATGGGCAGCGCCGTCTGCAACGGTACGGGATGGCCGCTTGATGCCCGCCGTATGGCGGAACTTCTCGGGTTTGCGAAAACGGCCGCCAACGCTTACGACGCCGGACAGATTGCCGGCAACGATCTCCCGATGGAAATCGCGCAGATCGCGACCTCAATGATGCTGCACGTAAACGCCTTCCTTGCAGACTTCATGACGCAGTACGCCCAAGTAAAACCCTGGATTCGCCTCGGCGGCACCAACGGTGTCTACCGCTCAAGCGCCATGCCGCAGAAGAGAAACCCGGGACTCGTCAACGACTGTCGTCGCGACGCAGGCGTCGTGATCGGCGAAGCGCAGGGCGTCTTAATGCGCACGCAGAACCTCGCCTACGGCATGCCCGACGTCCGTGACTGCCGCCTGATGGAAGCCCTAACCGACGACGCCTCCGTAACGCTCCGAACCTTTGCCGGCATCATCAAGACGCTCACCGTCGATCACGACCGGGCGCTTGCTGAACTCTATGCCGACTGGACGTGTACGCAGGAAATCGCCGACCGCCTCGTGCGTTTGGGACACGTCGACTTCCGAAGCGGCCATCGCTTTGCGAGCCGCCTCGTCACCTGGGCCCGCGACAACGGCGTCACGCCCGTCACACTGACGTACGAAACCGTCACCGCCCTCTGGCAGGACTTTTACGCCGCCGCTCAAAACGACGCCGCGGAAAAAGAAGCGCAGCTCCCCGCCACGTTCCCGCTCACAGAAGCCGACCTCAAGGCCGCGCTTAATCCCGCGGACATCGTGGCGGCACGCGCGACCCCGGGGAGCACCTCCCCCGAAGAAACCCAACGGCTCTTGACGGCAGCCAAAAGTGCCGAGACGGCCGTTCAAGTACGCTGGGATATGCTCACCCACCGCCGAGTCCGTGCCCGCGACGCGTTAAAAACGACGCTTGCCGCCGCACTCGCCTGACCTTTAAGGAAACCCGATGTCCCTCACCCGCCGCCGTTGGTTCATTCTCGCCCTGGCCGCTTTCGTCAATCTCTTTGCGGGATCGATCTACGCCTGGAGCGTCTTTGCCGCCCCGTTGGCCGAGCACTTAAGCCGCACGACGGGGCTCACGCTGACGGCGGGGAACCTGGCCATCGCCTTTAGTCTCGCGAACGCCGTGGGTCCCATTCCACTTCTCGTCGGCGGTTGGGTCACCGACCGTTTCGGGCCTCGCCCCGTCATGGTCGCAGGCGGCCTTCTCGTCGGGCTCGGCTACTGGATGACGGGCGCGGCGGAAAGCCTTACGGCAGTTCTCGTGGGGTACGGCCTCTTTTTCGGCATCGGACTGGGGTTGGTCTACGGCTGCACCGTGAGCAACACCGTGAAGTTTTTCCCCGATCACCGAGGACTCGCGGGCGGCGTGACGACGGCAGCCTACGGCTTAAGTTCCGCCGTTATTGCGCCCGCGGCCGCTTACGGCATCAGTGAGTTGGGCGTCACCGCGTCGCTGCAGATTCTCGGCATTCTCACGGGTGTCGTTGCCGTCGCGGGCGGCCTTTTCTCCGCGCGCTGCCCCGACGGATTTACGCCGGACGGGGGGACACCGGTACAGGGGCGCCTTACGGGCGGACGCGACGTCAATTGGCCGCAGATGGTCAAAAGCCCCGTCTTCTGGCCGATGCTGGCGCTTCTTTTGTGCGGGGCCGTCTCCGGCATGATGATCCTCTCTCACGCGCAGTCGATCGGCATCGACGTCATGGGCCTCACCGCCGCCGCAGCAGCCACGGGCGTCGCGTGTCTAGCCTTTGCCAACACAGCAGGACGCTTGGCGGCGGGTGTGTTGTCCGACTACCTCGGACGCACGGGCACCTTGGCGCTTGCACTCGCGGCGTCGCTCACGGGGCTTGCACTGCTTGCTTTGGCGTCAACCGACACCGTTTATCTCTTCTATGCGGGACTCGCGGCCGTCGGCCTCTCGTTGGGCGCCTTTATGGGGGTGTACCCCGGCTTTACCGCGCAGGAATTCGGTACCCGACACAACAGCGTCAACTTTGCGCTGATGTTCATGGGCTTTGCCGCCGCGGGCACCGTGGGCCCTGCGCTCATGAATCAACTTCAATCGGCAGGGTTTGCCGCGGCCTGCGGTGCCGCAGCACTCATTGCCGCCCTCGGGTTTGTTTTTATCGGACTGTACCGAAAACTGAAATCCGCCTGAACCAGGAAAAAAACAAATGACGACTCTTTGTGACGCCGTGATCGGCGCTGAAATGATGACGGCGGAAGGCCACGCCCCGCGCATCGACATTCTTTCCGGCATCTACTACGCACAGGTAAAAAGTCTGCGCGCCATGCATCCTCTGCGCATGACGCTCTTTATCCCGCGCACGACGGCGAAGAAACCCGCCGTCATTTATTTCCCGGGCGGGGGCTTCACGTCGTCAGACTACGAGAAATTTGCCGAGATGCGTTTCGCGTTGGCGCGTGCGGGGTTCGTCGTTGCCGCTGCGGAATACCGCGTGATTCCGAACCGCTTCCCGGCGCCCGTCGAAGACGCCAAAGCCGCCGTCCGCTGGGTGCGGGCGCATGCGGAGGAATACGGCGTCGATCCCGACCGAATTGCCGTTTTGGGGGATTCGGCCGGCGGCTATATTACGCAGATGCTGGGCACCACCAACGACGAAACCGGATGGGATAAGGGCGATTTCACCCACGTCTCTTCCGCCGTACAGGCCGTGGTGTCCCTTTACGGGATCAGCGACCTTCTTTCGATCGGCGAGGGATTCGACGAAACGATTCAGGCCATTCACCTGTCACCGGCTGTGACGGAGTCACTCCTTGTGAACGGCCCCGCATTTAAAACGCTCCCGGCACCTTTATGCGAAACCCCGGAAGCCGCGCATCACGCAAGCGCGCTTTATCACGTCAACGGTAACGAACCGCCGTTTCTCTTGATGCACGGTACGGCCGATCCCCTTGTGAGCCCCCTGCAGTCCAAACACATGTACGACACCCTCAAAGCGCATGGTGACGACGTGGAATTCGTGATGGTAAAAGGCGCCAAACACGCCGACCTCATTTGGCATCAGGACGCCGTCATCCACCGCGTCATCACGTGGCTCAAGTCGAAACTCGGCGATCCGCTTTCTCAACCGTTTGAAGCGCTGTAACGCCGATTCTGTTTTCTTCTTTCTCTTTTTTTAGGGCCCGTGCCGTTTGGTGCGGGCTTTTTTTGGTTGATACCATTCCGATACCATTTTGATCATTGATTCATAACACTTTGGTTACTTAAATGGTATCGCAATTTTGGGCATTGACACCATTTGTGATACCAATCCCATGCGCCTCTCTTTTTTACCGTCGTAATTTTGACGGTGGTAAAAAAGTCGTCTTTTCCCAAACCAACGTTTCCTGTTTTTCTCCCTACCGTCCCACCAACTTGGCCATTAAAAGTGACAAAATTTCGCCAACATGGGTATTAAAACTCAGCCAACTTGGTCAATAAAATTAGCTAAAATATCGCCAACTTGGCAAATTACCAAAGCTTATTTGTTTATATTAAATATTAAAAATGTTATCAAAAACAAAATACAGACCTAGAATAATAGACATCCTCTTACGTCAGCAATTATCTGCCGTCGGCTCCGTGCTCATTGAAGGCCCAAAACAGTGTGGAAAAACTACCTCTGCCGAAGAGGCCAGCAGCAGTCAACTGTATATGAGCAATCCCACCGAGCAGAAACGAAACCTCTCCCTGGCCAAATTAAATCCCAGCCTGTTGCTACGGGGAAAAACACCCCGATTGATCGACGAATGGCAGATTGCCCCTGAACTCTGGGATACGGCCCGCTTTGAAATTGATCATCGTGGAACCGTGGGGCAATTTATTTTCACGGGTTCCGCCGTTCCTGCGGATCGGAGCAAGATTTTTCATTCCGGTACCGGTCGTTTTGCTTGGCTCAAGATGCGTACCATGAGCCTCTTTGAATCCGGCGAATCCAACGGCCAGGTAAGTCTGCGCGAACTCTTTGACGGTCACTTGGACATTGCTGCAGCCAATGATTATGACCTGGAAGCCGTCGCTTTCATGGCCTGTCGAGGTGGTTGGCCATCCGCACTGGAACTTCCTACACAAGCAGCCCTTCTGCATGCCTCAAATTATTACGATGCCATCGTCAACACGGATATTTCCCGTGTCGACAACGTCGAACGGAATCCGAATCGAACAAAAAGACTGCTCCGGTCATATGCAAGAAATCAGGGCAGTCAAACCCCAATTACCGCCCTTGTCCAGGACATGCAGTTAGTCGATTCTGAAACTGAAAACCGCAAAACAGTTGCCAGCTACCTTAATGCACTCCAACAAATTTTCATCATTGAAGATTTGAAAGCATGGAACCCCAACCTTCGTTCCAAAACCGCCATCCGCACAAGTGACACTCGCTACTTTTCTGATCCTTCACTGTGTGCCGCTGCCTTAGGTATCGGCACACACGATCTGGTGCTTCACCCTGAAACGTTCGGCTTCATTTTTGAAACCCTCTGTATCCGTGATTTGCGGGTTTACGCCGACGCGCTTGACGGTGAGGTTTACCACTATCGCGACAAAAACAATCTGGAATGCGACGCCGTACTTCACCGACGGAATGGCTCATTCGGCCTCATTGAAATTAAATTGGGCGGCGATGCCGCCGTCGAACGCGGTGCATCAACGCTTCGAATGCTGGCCGCAAAGATTGACGTCGAAAAAATGGGCAAACCCTCTTTCCTGATGGTTCTCACCGCCGTCGGTGACTTTGCCTACCAGCGGGAAGACGGCGTATTGGTGGTTCCCATTTGCTGTCTCCGTGACTAGTCATTGCATAGTCATCCAGCCTTTCTCATTTCTCGCACACGGCGCCCACTCGGATTTCGCTTTCCTCAGCCCGGGAATCCCCAGATCCTCTTCCCGGTTGAGAACCGTCACCGAGTCGGGCAACGTCTTTGCCAAACACTGCGACAGCGCCGGGTACGCCCCCGTCACAGAACGCGCCGCCTTTTCAATGTGTACGGCAAACATATTCGGCGCCACTGTCGCACCGTAGGTAAAACCCAAAACCTTTCCGGCTTCCACTAAGGCGCCCCCCGTCATCCCAAGCGTCTCCCAATGCTGAAACGCCGTCGCAATCGCCGCCTTTTCCGCAAACAACCCGTCCGTAAGTTCCCCGAACGCTGCATACCAATCGGAAAGAAACGCTTCGCACAACGGGATATTTCCCTGCGTAAGCGGCATGAATTCTGCCGCCGGATGTGCCGCCCAAAAGCGCTTCACAAAATTACGCTTCCCGTGCAGCGCCCGACCGGAAAGCGTTACAAACGCCTCTCGTTCATAAAGATAGTCCCACCAGTCTTCGGTCGTCGTCACGTCCAGCATTCGCCCCGGAAACGCCGCCCGCAAAACCGCCTTCATTACCGGCACCGTCCCCCAAAACCGCAGGGGCTCTCCCAAACGCCGACTTTCCGCTTCCAGCGCCCGCCACAAGGTTGCGTCCGGCGTCTCACCCATCGGCATCATCCACATCATCGGAGCCTGCGCCATCGGCCGCCAGCGGATCAACAGTCGGTTTTCCAAGACGGCATAGTGCGTGTCGTGTTCCGACGCACGCGTCACCAAGGCGCCCACCGAATGATTGGCGTCACCGGTACCGAAAGCCGGTAAAAACGAAGTCAGAACGGACGCAGAAGCCGGCGTCACGGGAATGAAGTTCATAGTGAGATTTCTTGTTTTGAGATCTTCTGAGTTTACCGCGACGGCACATCGCTTCCTCACTGCGACGCCGCCGGGATTCGTTTCCTCTATGATCCTCCCGTTGCAACGTCTATTAACCACCCCCTGTTTACCATGCCCATCAAGCCCGCCGTCGGATTCATTTTGGCCTGCATCTTTTTGGATGCTTTGGGCATCGGGCTCATTGTGCCGGTACTGCCGCGGCTGATCGGGACGCT